>ENA-UZWV01007254-UZWV01007254.1-metagenome-genome-assembly--contig:-Day-3-1m-contig-7254_pt1 | contig 11802 bp, 9 predicted proteins | sample MGYA00260342_ERZ794902 | MGnify/ENA metagenome assembly ERZ794902
ATCTAAGTAAAGATTGAATATTTTACAATGGCAATAATAATAACCGAAGAATGTATTAATTGTGGTGCCTGTGAACCAGAATGTCCAAACACAGCAATTTATGAAGCTGCATATGAATGGAAGTACGCTGATGGCACAAGTTTAGAAGGTGATTTGATACTACCCAGTGGAAAGAGTGTAAATGCAGAGTTAGAACAAGAACCGATTTCAGATGAATTTTATTTTATATCTCCTGATAAATGTACAGAATGTAAAGGATTTCATGAAGAACCACAATGTGCAGCTGTTTGTCCAGTTGATTGCTGTGTTCCTGATGATCAAAATGTAGAAACTGAAGAGCAATTATTGTCAAAACAAAAATTCATGCACCCTGATAATTAATTTATGAAAGCTGGAATTGTAGGACTACCCAATGTGGGAAAATCAACTTTATTTAATTGTTTATCTAACACCAAAGCCCAAAGCGCCAATTTTCCGTTTTGTACTATTGAACCAAACATAGGTATAATTAATGTGCCAGATCATAGATTAACAGAGATTGAGTCCTATGTTAATCCAGAAAAAGTTATTCCTGCTACTGTCGAAATCGTTGATATTGCTGGACTTGTAAAAGGTGCAAGTAAGGGTGAAGGCTTAGGTAATCAGTTTTTAGCTAATATTAGAGAAACTGATGCTATCATTCATGTTTTAAGATGTTTTGATGATAATAATATTGTTCATGTTGAAAATACTATAGATCCTGTCAGAGATAAAGAAATAATAGATTTAGAGTTACAGCTCAAAGATTTAGAAACTTTAGAAAAAAGAAAAGAAAAAATATCCCGTTTAATTAAAACAGGAAATAAAGAAGCTTCATTTCAAAATGATGTATTGATTAAAATGATTGACCATTTACAATCTTTTAATCCTGTAAGAAGTATTGATTTTTCTGAAAAAGAAATGGTATTTTCTAATACTTTAGATCTTATAACTAATAAACCAGTTTTATATGTTTGTAATGTTGATGAATCATCTGCAATTAACGGTAACGATTATGTCAATAAAGTTAAAGATGCTATTAAAAATGAAAATTCTGATCTTTTGATTTTAGCGGTAGCTACTGAAGCAGATATAAATGAATTAGATAATTTTGATGATAGAAAAGCATTTTTAGATGATATAGGATTAAGGGAAGCAGGTTCGTCAAAACTTATTAAAAAATCATATGATTTACTTAATCTTCAGACTTATTTTACAGCTGGTGTAAAGGAAGTTAGAGCATGGACAATTAATAAAGGTATGACTGCTCCTCAAGCAGCAGGAGTGATTCATACAGATTTTGAAAAGGGATTTATTAGAGCAGAAGTGATTTCTTTTAAAGATTACTCTGAATTTAAAAGTGAAATTAAGGTTAAAGAAGCTGGTAAATTAAATATTGAAGGCAAAGATTATATAGTTAATGATGGTGATGTAATGCATTTTAGATTTAACGTATAAAAAAGATTTCAACAACTGATTAATTCTATTGTTAATTAATTTATTAAAACACCATTTTTTTTTTTTTTAATCCACACCTATATTAGCTATTTTCGTAGCAATGTCAGTTTCATCAAACTATACTGAAGATAATATTCGTTCGCTAGACTGGAAAGAGCATATTAGAATGCGTCCAGGGATGTATATTGGTAAGCTTGGAGATGGTTCTTCACCAGATGATGGTATTTATATTTTACTAAAAGAAGTTCTAGACAATTCGATCGATGAATTTGTAATGGGTGCAGGAAAAACTATTGAAATTTCTATTTCTGAATCTGGTGTTTCTGTAAGAGATTACGGAAGAGGTATTCCACTTGGAAAAGTTGTAGATGTAGTTTCTAAAATGAATACGGGTGGTAAATACGACTCAAGAGCATTTAAAAAATCAGTTGGTTTAAATGGAGTAGGTACAAAAGCTGTAAATGCTCTTTCTTCAAGTTTTAAAGTAGAATCTTGTAGAGACGGAAAAGTTAAATCTGTATTTTTTGAAAAAGGAAATTTAACATTTGATAATGATATTGAAGAATCATCTAAAAGGAAAGGTACTAAAGTAACTTTTATTCCAGATGATTTAATATTTAAAAAATATAAATATAGAGCAGAGTATGTTTCAAAAATGCTCAAGTATTATGTTTACTTAAATCCAGGTTTAACAATAGTTTTTAATGGCGAAAAATACATTTCAAAAAACGGACTTAAAGATCTTTTAGAAGATAATAATGATGTTGATAAATTATTGTATCCAATAATACACCTAAAAGGTAATGATATAGAAATAGCCTTAACTCACAGTAAAGTTCAATATAGTGAAGAATATTACTCATTTGTAAATGGTCAGCACACGACACAAGGAGGTACTCACCAGTCAGCTTTTAGAGAAGCTTTAGTTAAGGTTGTTAGGGATTTTTATGGAAAACCATATGATGCAAGTGATATTAGAAAATCTATTATTTCTGCTGTAAGTATTAAGGTAATGGAGCCTGTTTTTGAATCTCAAACTAAAACTAAATTAGGCTCTACCGAAATGGGCGGCGGACTTCCCACCGTTAGATCATATATTAATGATTTTATTGGGAAATATTTAGATAACTATTTTCATAAAAACCCTAAAACTGCTGAGGAAATTCAAAAAAAAATTATTCGAGCAGAAAAAGAAAGAAAAGAGTTGTCGGGTATAAGAAAGTTAGCTAGAGAAAGAGCTAAAAAATCAAATTTACATAATAAGAAGCTAAGAGATTGTCGTGTACACCTTGGTGATATGAATAAAGAAAACAGGCTTGACTCAACTTTGTTTATAACTGAAGGAGATTCGGCTAGTGGATCGATTACTAAATCAAGAAATGTTAATACTCAAGCAGTGTTTAGTTTAAGAGGAAAACCTCTTAATTGCTACTCAATGACAAAGAAAATTGTTTATGAAAATGAAGAATTTAATTTACTCCAAGCTGCTTTAAATATCGAAGAAAGCATAGAATATCTTAGATATAATAATATAGTTATAGCTACAGATGCTGACGTTGATGGTATGCATATTAGATTGCTTTTAATTACATTTTTTTTACAATTCTTCCCTGAGTTAATTAAAGAGGGTCATTTATATATACTCCAAACTCCGCTTTTTAGAGTCAGAAATAAGAAAGAAACGATCTACTGTTATTCTGAAAATGAAAGAATTGATGCTGTTAATAAATTAGGTTCAAAACCTGAAATTACGAGATTTAAGGGATTAGGTGAGATATCTCCTAATGAATTCAAGCACTTTATTGGGGAAAGTATAAAACTTGATCCTGTTATGTTGGATGAAAATTTTAGTATTGATGAACTTCTTTCATTTTACATGGGCAAAAACACACCTGACAGACAGAAATTTATAATAGATAATTTAAAAGTTGAACTTGACAGAATAGATTCTTAATATGGAAGAAGATTACATTGAGCCAAGCCAGCCAAGTTCAGAAAATGAATTAGAAGATTCATTAATCAGAGTTTCAGGAATGTATAAAGACTGGTTCCTTGATTATGCTTCTTATGTAATATTGGAAAGAGCTGTTCCTTCAATTGAAGATGGTTTTAAGCCTGTTCAAAGAAGAATTCTTCATTCGATGAAAGATTTAGATGACGGAAGGTTTAATAAGGTTGCTAATATTGTTGGACACACAATGCAGTATCATCCTCATGGAGATGCAAGTATTGCTGATGCAATGGTTCAGATAGGGCAAAAGGATCTTTTAATCGAAACACAAGGTAACTGGGGAAATATTTTAACTGGAGATAGATCTGCTGCTTCAAGATATATAGAGGCTAGGTTATCAAAGTTTGCTCTAGAAGTAGTTTTTAGTCCAAAAATTACTAAATGGCAATCATCTTACGATGGAAGAAGAAAGGAACCTATTAATTTACCCGTTAAGTTTCCGTTGCTGTTGGCTCAAGGAGGTGAAGGTATTGCAGTTGGATTATCTACAAAAATTTTACCACATAATTTCATTGAACTAATTGATTCTTCTATTAAATGTTTGAAAGGTCAAAAATTTACAATATTCCCTGACTTTCCTACTTCCGGTATTATGGATGTTAGTAACTATAATGATGGTTTAAGAGGAGGTAGGATTAAAGTTAGAGCTAGAATAAATCAATTAAGTAAAAACACACTAGTTATTAGTGAAATACCGTTTACAACTACAACTTCCTCCTTGATTGACTCAATATTAAAGGCAAATGACAATGGTAAAATTAAAATTAAAAAGATTGAGGATAACACTGCCAACAATGTAGAAGTTTTAGTTCATTTGCCTTCAAATGTTTCACCTGATAAAACCATTGATGGTTTATTTGCTTTTACATCATGTGAAACATCTATTTCACCTTTAGGTTGTGTTATTGAGGACAATAAGCCATTGTTTATTGGTGTTTCAGAAATTTTAAAAAGATCTACTGAAAACACAAAAGATTTATTGAGGCTGGAGTTGGAGTATAAAAAAAGTGATTACGAAAATCAATGGCATTACGCTTCGCTTGAAAGAATTTTTATCGAAAATAGAATATATAGAGACATTGAAAATGTCGATACTTGGAAAGGTGTAATTTCTGCAATTTCAAATGGTTTAAAGCCTTTTACGGAACATTTAAAAAGAGAGGTGGTTGAGGATGATATAGTTAGATTAACTGAAATAAAAATTAAAAGAATATCAAAGTTTGACATTGACAAAGCGCAAATCAAAATTGAAGCTATTGAAGATGAATTAGATAAAATTGCATTTAATTTAAGTAACCTTACTGATTTTGCTATTTCTTATTTTAAAAATCTTAAGTCTATTTATGGTAAAGAAAAAAAGAGGAAAACAGAGATTAGGATTTTTGCAGATGTAGATGCAAAGAAAGTAGTTGTAAAAAACTGTAAACTATATGTTAACAGAGAAGAAGGGTTTATTGGAACTTCTATTAAAAGAGACGAATTTGTTGAAGAATGTTCTGATATTGATGATGTTATAACTTTTACTGAAGATGGTCAAATGATGGTGACTAAAGTAGAATCTAAAAAATTTATATCCAAAAATATTAAACATGTAGCTGTTTTTAAAAAGAAAGATAAAAGAACAGTTTACAATATGATATATAGGGATGGTAAGAAGGGCACTTCTTACATTAAAAGATTTAGTGTAACAGGTGTTACAAGAGATAAAGTATATGATTTAACTAATGGAAATGAAGACTCAAAGATGTTATATTTTTCTGCTAATCCAAATGGTGAAGCTGAGATAGTAAATATAATTTTAAGGCAAACAGGTTCGATAAAAAAATTAAAGTGGGAGTTAGATTTTGCTGATTTAGATATTAAAGGAAGATCTTCAAAAGGAAATATTGTTTCTAAGTATACAATTAATAAAATTGAATTTAAAGAAAAGGGATTGTCTACTTTAAAGCCTAGAAAAATTTGGTTTGATGAGACTATTCAAAGACTGAACGTTGATGAGCGAGGCGAGTTATTAGGTGAGTTTAAGAGTGACGATTGTTTGATTATAATCCAGCAAAACGGTTCACTTAAAACAGTAAAACCTGACATGAATATGCATTTTCCAGACGATATGATTGCTTTAGAAAAGTGGATACCTGAAAAGCCTATTTCTGTTTTGTATTTTAACGGACAAAAAGATTGTTATTTCGTAAAAAGATTTTTAGCAGGAAATCAAAATAATGATCAGAAATTTATTCCAGATGGTTCAAAAATACAACTTGAACTGGTTTCAACAGATTGGAGACCTGTTATTGAACTTACTTATCCTAAAACCTCAAAGGGTGTGAGAAATAGTGAAACTAAAAATATTGATGAATTGATATCGGTTAAAGGAATTAAGGCTATTGGCAACAGATTAAGTTCGTTTAAGATTAAAAACATTAATCAATTAGATCCTCTTGATTATTTACCACCTGAAAAAAAAGAGATAAAGGATTTGGATGTTGAATCTGAGGAAATCAAGGCTGATGCTAAAGATTTTACTTTTGACAAAGGCCAAACAGAACTTGAGTTTTAGTTTTTAATTTTTTTAACAAATCCTCTTTGTTTGTTTTTAACATCACCCACGAAGGAATATTCAAAAGTGTATGAATTTTCATTAGTAGAAAGGATCTTCATTTGAACGGATTTCTTTTCACTTAAAGATTTAGGATTTACTTTTTTATATATACACTCGCAATCTGAAACCCATTTAACAGAATTTGAATCAATTTTACCGTTAAAATATCCAATTTCAAGATCTTTAGTCCTTGTAAACTTGGTGATAAGTGTATCGCCTTCTTCAGAAATAGATTTAAATTCAAATGTCCCTGTTTTAAATTTTAGACAATCTCTTTCAGGAAAATCACAAGAATTTAAAATAAACAATAATAAAACAAGTCTAATATACATTGATTGTAAATTTATTAATTTTTATAGATTTTACAGGAACCATCTTTATAAAATATTACAATTTTTTCTACATCAGATTCAATTTCATCATTATTAGATGTTTTGATTTTAGCAATTGGAGTAGGGGGTTCAGTTAAATGGCTTATATCGTTAAATAACCAGTCTAAACTTATGTTTTCAATGGATTTGTTAATTTTTAATATAAAATCAAGGCTTGGTTTATTTCTACCACTTAATACATGTGAAACGCTAGANNCTTTGAACACCAATTTTATCAGCAAATTTTGATGCAGTTAAGCCTTCGTTTTCTATTAATATTTTTAGTTTTTCTGAAAAATCAATCATGTTTACAATTGTAAATTTATAAAAAATAAATGACATTATTATAATCAATTTTATACAAAATGTATTAATTAAAATTAAAGTATAACTTTAATTAAATTATATAAAACACTTAAAAACATATATTTATATAAAATTTAATATTTTTTGTAGACAATTGTAATATATAGTCCGATTTAAAGACGTTTATTTAAAATTATTAGTTTACAATTGTAATCATTAGTATTGTTAAATTTGTAAAAAAAATTAATGAATATTATAGTTGAAAATTATACTGATTATAAAGAAAAAGAAATTTTTGGTAGGTATATTAATAATGATTCTATTGCAAACTTAAATTCAAAATATTCATCAGAAATTTGCGGATACAGCGTAAATAATTTGCCAATTCATTTTTTTAAAATAGGCTCTGGAAAAACTAGATTGCTAATATGGTCTCAGATGCATGGTAACGAGTCTACCTCTACAAAAGCACTTTTTGATTCTATTTCATTTTTTTGCAATTATGAACAGAAAATATATGATGATTTAACCTTATTAGTCATACCAATATTAAACCCAGATGGTGCTTTAAAATATACCAGAAATAATTATAATAATGTAGATCTTAACAGAGATGCAGTTGATTTAACTCAGCCAGAAAGTCTTGTGTTAAAAAAGGTTTACAATGATTTTAACCCAGATTTTTGTTTTAATTTACATGATCAAAGATCAATTTATTCAACTGTTAATTTTAATTCATCAATACTTTCTTTTTTATCTCCTTCCTCTGATTTTGAACGAAATGAAACTGACTCAAGAGTAAAATCAATGAAAATCATATTAGATATATATGATAATCTTAGAAAGTTAATTCCAAATAACATTGGTAGATATAATGATGAATTTAATATTAATTGTGTTGGAGATACATTTCAATCTTTAAATACCCCTACAATCTTATTTGAATCTGGTCATTATTCTCAAGATTACACAAGAGAAATATCAAGGTATTATACATCAATGGCAATTACATACGCTGTCAAATCAATATATTCCAAACGTTTTAACTTACAAAACCATAAAGATTATTATAATATCCCTGAAAATTCTACAAATTTATGCGATGTTTTTATTAAAAACATTAAAATAAAGCAATCTTCATCAAGTCAGCATATTAATTTATCCATTTTGTATAAAGAAAAATTAAATTTAGGTTCTAAAGAAGTTGAATTTCTTCCGGAAATTAGTGAATTCGGAAAATTAGAAAAAGTTTCAGGTCATCTGGAATCCGATTTTATTTCAATCGATAATGTATTTGACATATCTGATAATGGTGATTTAAATGAAATTATTATAATCGCAAAAAAATTACGAAATATTCATTAAATATTTGATTTAAGTAAAAATAATTCAATATATTTGCGATTATTTAAATTTAAATTCAAAATAATGGCTAAAATTAAACTTGATGAAATTGATCACCAGATTCTAGATCTTTTAATTGATAATACAAGAACTGCTTTTACTGATATAGCTAAAAAATTATTAATCTCAGCTGGGACTGTCCATGTTAGGGTAAAAAAAATGGAAGATGCAGGTATTATTAAAGGATCTTCTCTTACACTTGACTATAAAAAATTAGGATATACTTTTATTGCATACATCGGTATATTTCTCGAAAAAACTCATCAGACTAAGTTTGTACTTCAAAGACTTGAAGCAATTCCATTTGTAACAGTAGCTCATATTACCACTGGAAAATTTAATATTTTCTGTAAAGTTCGTGCTAAAAGTACTGACCATGCGAAAGAGATTATATTTTTGATTGATGATGTAGAAGGTGTTTCTAGAACAGAAACTATGATATCACTAGAAGAAAGTATAAATGATAAGAAAAGGCTTATGCATAGAATTTTTAATGAATTACAATAATATTAGTGAGAGAATTAACAAAAAAAGAAAGATTTAACGATAAAGTTCTTTCTAGATTCAACTTATACAATAGTATTTTTTCAACTCTTCCATATGAAAGTATTGCCAAAACTGGTGTAATGCTTCCTCTTTTTGAAAGAATTTGTATTGATGGTTATAAAAAAAGCAATAATCCAACAAAAATTGTAAATGATTTTTTCGCTACTTATATGTCTGGATCTGATGATCCGGAAAAAGTTTCTCTTTTGTTTCGTTTTATTCAATATATTGAAAGACAGGTTGTTCTTTTTGATGCAGTTGAAGATGCTTCTTTTTCCCAAATTAACAATTTAGATGGTAGGGGAACTCTACGTAGTTTAAAAGAAGAAGTTGAATCAAAAAACAAAAAATCTGAACTAAAAAAGTATTTATCTAAATTTAAAATAAGACCAGTTTTAACTGCTCACCCAACTCAGTTTTACCCTGGTTCAGTCTTAGGAATTATAACTGATTTAACAAGTGCTGTCAAAAATAACAATTTAGCAGAAATTAAAGTTCTACTATCTCAACTTGGAAAGACTCCATTTTTCAAAAATAAAAAACCAACACCATATGATGAAGCAGTAAGTTTAACATGGTATTTAGAAAATGTTTTTTACAATTCTATTAGTAATATATATAAATACATTAAAATAAATATTTTTGATGGTAAGGATTTTGACAATGATATAGTTAATTTAGGTTTTTGGCCTGGAGGAGACAGAGACGGAAACCCATTTGTTACTACTAAGATTACTTTAAAAACTGCAAATAAATTAAGAAGCGATATTATTAAAAATTATTACAGAGATATAAGGAGTTTAAGAAGAAGGTTGACTTTTAAAAATATAGAAGATAAAGTAGTTGAAATAGAAAATAGATTATACAAAAGTATTTTTAATGAAAGTAAAACTCCAAAAATTAGTTTAGATGAGCTAAAAACTGAATTAAATAAAATAAAAAATATTCTTATTAACGAACACAATTCTTTGTTTCTCGAAGAATTAGATGAAATTATTGATAAGGTTAAAATTTTTGGATATCATTTTGCAAGTCTTGATATTAGACAAGATTCTAGAATTCATAGTAGTGTTTTTAATTCTGTTTTTAAAATCGCTCAGAAAAATTTAAATAAATTATTTCCAGATAATTATTTGGACTTAAACGAAGAAAAAAAGATTAAAATTTTATCTAAAATTAAAGGGGATATTTCACCTGATCTTTTCAATGATGAATTGTCGGTTTCTACATTGAGTTCAATACGAGCCATGAAAGAAATTCAGTCAAACAATGGAGAAAAGGCTTGTAACAGATATATCATTAGCAATAATCAATCTGCATTGAACATATTAGAGGTCTTTACTATGTTTAGACTTAGTAATTGGGAGAATCCAACTGTAGACATTGTGCCTTTATTTGAAACAGTTTCAGATTTAAAAGTTGCTTCTAAAGTTATGGAGTCCGTTTATGCTAACCCAGTTTATAAAAATCATCTAAAACAAAGAAATAATCAACAAACAATTATGTTGGGTTTCTCAGATGGAACTAAAGACGGAGGTTATTTAATGGCTAATTGGAGTATTTTAAAAGCTAAAGAAGCTCTTACATCAGTTTCTAGAAAACATGGAATTAAAGTAATATTCTTTGATGGAAGAGGAGGTCCACCAGCAAGAGGAGGAGGTAATACTCATCAATTTTACTCTTCGATGGGTGAATTTGTTGAATCTGATGAAATTCAACTTACAGTTCAAGGTCAAACAATAAGTTCAAATTTCGGAACAGTTCAATCTTGCCAATACAACCTTGAACAATTATTAAGTTCTGGAATTCAGAATAGAGTTTTAAGCGATGTTAACAACAGTTCTAGCAGAGTAGATAAATTAATACTAGATAAACTGGCTAATATTAGTTACAAAGCTTATACAGAGTTTAAAGATCATCCTATGTTTGTTCCTTACTTAGAACATGTTAGTACTATAAAATATTATGCTAAAACAAATATTGGAAGTAGGCCTTCAAAACGTGGTAGTGCGGATGCTAAGTTTGATTTTTCATCGTTAAGAGCAATTCCATTTGTGGGTAGCTGGAGTCAACTAAAACAAAATGTTCCTGGTTTTTATGGTGTAGGAACTGCATTAAAATATTATAGTGACAGAAAAGAATTTTCTAAGATTAAAAATCTTTATAAAAGTTCTCCTTTTTTCAGAACATTAATTTCTAATAGTATGATGAGCTTAACTAAGTCGTTTTTTAAATTAACTGCTTACATGAAAAATGATCCACAATATGGAGAGTTTTGGTTATTAATTTATAATGAGTATAAGCTAACTAAAAAATTGATTTTGAGATTGTCTGGATTTGATCATTTAATGCAAAATGAACCTGCTAATAAAGCTTCCATTCAAACAAGAGAAAAGATTGTGCTTCCATTAATAACAATTCAACAATATGCTTTAAGAAAAATTAAAGACATTGAAAATGGAAATCATCCAAAAACAGATTTATCTCTGTATGAAAAAATGGTTACAAGATCTTTGTTTGGAAATATTAATGCTAGTAGAAACTCAGCTTAAATAATATTTAAAAGACTCTTTTATTAATTCTTTTTTAACCTGAATATCATAAACAGGTTCAGCTATTTCTTTAAGTAAAATGAAATTTATTTTTCCGTGACTGTTTTTTTTATCATGAATTAATAAATCTATTATTGAACCAATCTGACTTTGACTTATTTCAATTTTTTTGTAAATACAATTAATGTGTTTTTTTATTGAATTAACATGATCGATTGAGAAGTTGAATAATTTATAGGATAAAAAACTTGCCAAAACTATCCCAATAGAAACTGCTTCACCGTGAAGTAATTTATTTTCGGAATTCAAGAAATAAGATTCGATCGCATGACCCAGGGTATGACCATAATTCAGCGACTTTCTTTCTTTTTGTTCTTTTTTATCAATTAAAACAATTTTATTCTTTGTTATAATTGAATTGTATATTGTTTTTAAATCATAAAATGGTGTATCATTACTAATTAACAGATTATATGTTGGCAGATCATAAATCAATGAATGTTTAAATATTTCAGCGTATCCACTTGAAATTTCATT
>ENA-UZWV01014482-UZWV01014482.1-metagenome-genome-assembly--contig:-Day-3-1m-contig-14482_pt1 | contig 11797 bp, 10 predicted proteins | sample MGYA00260342_ERZ794902 | MGnify/ENA metagenome assembly ERZ794902
CTTAACGTACTCATAAGATAAGTTTTTAAATTATTATTATTATTGTTTGTCAATTCGTTTTGACACTGCAAAGTTGCGATAGCATTGCGGTTTTATTCGGTTAGAAAACAATTACTTTCGGTTGTAAGTATTTGTAGTCGTTTGTAAATGGATAAAATTTACTATATTTAGGTTATGGAAAATAAAGAATGTTTAGAGTGTAAAGAACCTTTAAGAGGTAGGATAGACAAGAAATTTTGTTCCGATTATTGCAGAAACGCTTATAATAATCGTGTCAATAAGGACTCTAAAAACCTTATCAGAAATATTAATAATCGACTTCGAAAAAATTATAAAATTTTATCTGAATTAAATACTTCAGGAAAAACTAAAGTAACCAGAACTAAATTATACGATAAAGGATTTGACTTTCAATTCTTTACTTCTATTTATAAAACTAAAACAGGAAACACCTATTTTTATGTGTATAATGAAGGCTACTTGTCTCTTGAAAATGAAGTTTTCTTATTAATTAAAAAGGATTTATAATCAGGTTTGACATTTTATGTGTGATTTGTTGCGCCTGCCTGTCGAAAACAGGGGGTTTTGAAAGTACATTAATAGCCAGCGATAAAGTTTATGCGGTGTTGTGCCCAATTATTTTTAAACGATATGTTGTTTTATTTTTTTCTCCTCTTTTTTCTGAAATAGAAGTTATTAACTTTAAAATAGAAGGTGTAATTTCGTAAGGAGGTTTCATATACGGTACTATCATTTGATACTATCAAAGATACAATCATTTAACTTGAATTTATAATGAAAAGGACCTTTTTAAATGGGCATAACGTGTTTCTATGTAGCTTTTTGCACCTGCCTGGCGAAAAGCAGGAATTAATTTTAAACTCCTTAAGTTAGTCTTTTAATAATAATACTATCACAGACCAATTACTGATAAAGTCATCGTTTTTAAAAACTTGTATAAATCTGTAAGCCTGTAAAACAAAAAATATAGAAAATCGTTTCAAAATATAATTGTTTTAATATTTATTGAAATATCTCCTTATATTTGCGGTATGAATACTTCCTTTTTATTTATAAGTGGTCCCGAAATTATCGTTATTATGTTAATCGTAGTAATGGTTTTCGGTGCAGATAAAATTCCTGAAATTGCGAGGGGTTTAGGCAAGGGAATGCGTCAAGTAAAAGACGCCACGAACGATCTGAAAAAAGAAATTAAAGACAGTTCTGAAAAAAACAAAATTGACACAAACATTGCCAAAGACTTAAACAAAGAAGTTGCCGCTGTAAAGGATAATATTGAAGATATTACTGGGCCAATAAAAAGAAGTATGTAGGTTATTTTTTTACTCTACTTATGGTTAAACCATCTCTTATTGGTAATAAAACCGTTTCTATTCTGTGGTCTTCATTCAAAAGTTTATTGTATTCTAAAAGTATTTTTGTGTCGTTGTCTTTAGAATCTAGGGTTTCTACAACTTTTCCACTCCAAAGAACATTATCTGATAAAATAATTCCTCCAGGGTTCATTTTATCTATCACTAAGTGAAAATAATTAATATAATTAGATTTGTCAGCGTCAATAAACACCAAATCAAACCTCTCGGGAATGTTTGGAATAATATCCAATGCATTACCTATAAATTGTTTTATCTGATTTCTATATCCTGATTTCACAAAGTATTTATTTTGAAGTGTTTGTAATTCTTCATTTTTATCTATGGTGAAAATTTTTCCTTTCTTTTGGAGTCCTTCTGCTAAACACAAGGCAGAATAGCCGGTGTAAGTTCCTATTTCTAGTATGTTTTTAGGGCTTACTAATTTAGAAACCATAGACAACACCCTTCCCTGAAAAGAACCGCTTAGCATTCTTGGGTTTAATACTTTTTGCCAAGTTTCTCTACCTAATTCTTTCAGGGTTTGAGGCTCTTGCTGCGAGTGTTTATTTATATAATTATCAATGTTTTCTGGTAAAAAATGCATGCTAAAAATTTATTAAAAAATGAAACGTTTTTGAAGGCATATGTTTGTGTAAACTAATATTTAAAATTTCGTACATAAAGTACGCGTCTTTATCTATCCTTTTATAGTTAATTCAACTTGTTGTTATGCATTTTTCGAAATATAAACAAATGTAATGAAAAGCACTATAAAAAATTATTGAATGCTGCGTAAAGGTTTATTTAAATAACACTATGTTCTTTTTTTAATGACTTACAGTTGCTAAAATATTAACTTGTTTTATATCTAATGATATTTCTTACATTTACATCATTATAAAAAACAAAAAAGTATGTCTGCAGCAAATAAAGAATACAAACGGGTAACTGTTAAATCTTTGATAGAAATGAAAGCTATCAAAGAAAAAATCTCTATGTTAACTGCTTATGATTATACCATGGCAAAGATTTTAGATGGTGCTGGAGTCGACGTTCTTTTGGTTGGAGATTCTGCATCGAATGTTATGGCTGGTCATGAAACAACGCTTCCTATTACCCTAGATCAAATGATCTACCATGCAAGCTCTGTTGTAAGAGCAATAGACCGGTGTTTGGTTGTTGTAGATTTACCTTTTGGAAGCTATCAATCTGACCCCAAAGAAGCGCTCCGCTCTGCGATAAGAATTATGAAAGAAAGCGGTGCTCATTCAATAAAACTAGAAGGCGGTAAAGAAATTAAAGAATCTATAAAACGTATTTTAAATGCCGGTATTCCTGTAATGGGACATTTAGGGTTAACTCCCCAATCTATTTATAAGTTTGGAACATATACAGTAAGAGCAAAAGAGGAAGAGGAAGCAGAAAAACTAATGGAAGATGCTTTAATGTTAGAAAGAATTGGCTGTTTTTCATTGGTGCTAGAAAAAGTTCCTGCAAAATTAGCAAAAAAAGTTGCGGAGGCACTTACGATTCCTGTAATTGGTATTGGTGCTGGAAACGGGGTTGATGGACAAGTTCTTGTTACCCATGATATGATTGGAATGACACATGAATTCAATCCACGGTTTTTACGAAGATACTTAGACTTGTACAAAGACATGACCGGAGCTTTCGAATCCTATATCGACGATGTAAAAAGTGGTGATTTTCCGAGTGAAAAAGAACAATATTAACTTAATAATTGATCGATTATTTTGACTATTCTCCATATAGATTCGAACCACCCTCTTTTGATAAACGAACTCAATGATTTAGGGTTTGTAAATGAAGAAGATTATACGTCCTCTAAATCTGAAATTGAAAAAAAAATTCACTTATATGACGGATGCATTATTAGGAGCCGGTTTTCAATTGATAAAGAATTTTTAGACAAAGCGACGAAGTTAAAATTTATTGGACGGGTTGGGGCTGGTCTAGAAAATATTGATTGTAAATTGGCTGCTGCTAAAAAAATCGAACTAATTGCTGCTCCAGAAGGAAATAGAAATGCAGTTGGCGAACACGCTTTAGGAATGTTGTTGTCGCTTTTTAATAAGCTAAACAAAGCGGATAAAGAAGTTCGGCAAGGAATTTGGTTGCGTGAGGAAAATCGCGGCGTGGAACTTGATGGAAAAACTGTTGGCATACTTGGATATGGCAATATGGGCAAAGCTTTCGCAAAAAAAATTCGTGGTTTTGATGTTACCGTTTTGTGTTACGATATAAAACCTTCTGTGGGCGACGAAAACTGCAAGCAAGTTTCTTTAGAAGAACTGCAAAAAAGAGCAGACGTATTAAGTATACATTCGCCAGAAACAGCACTGACTAAAAACATGATAAATGATAATTTTATCAATAATTTTAAAAATAATTTTTGGTTCTTAAACACTGCTCGTGGAAAATCTGTAGTAACTAAAGATTTGGTTGCAGGTTTGAAGTCTGGTAAAATTTTGGGAGCAGGATTGGACGTACTAGAATATGAAAAATCGTCGTTTGAAAACCTATTTTCTAGTGATAAAATACCTGAGCCTTTTCAGTATTTAATTGATTCTGACAAGGTGTTGTTGTCACCACATGTGGGTGGGTGGACAATAGAAAGTAAAAAAAAATTAGCACAAACAATTGTTGCTAAAATTAAAGTAAAATTCAACTCGCCAAAAAAGCCTCAGAACAGCTTTTAATCAGTTTGTTGAAAGATTATCGACCTCTCTAACAATCACTAAATACCTCTTTTTAAAATTATGCAAAGCTAACAATGAAAGGCAAGAACGCTAAAGTGCTTTTTCAATGGTTCAAAAAAAGGTGTTAAATTAGCAAACAAAACGAACATACGGTTCGTTTTCTTATCAGAAAACAAAAAATAATAATTAAAAATTAAAAAATGAAGATCCTATCCAATCATCCAACTGAAATATTAATATTATTGTTTTTAATTGTTACGTTTCTGCAATCAGGGATTGATAAAATAATAGATTGGAAAGGGAATGTAGAATTTATAAAACATCATTTTAAAAATTCTCCTTTTAGAAATAGTGTTCCTTTGCTGTTGGGAATTATTTTAATCCTTGAAGTGGTGGCAGGTATTTTAATGATCATTGGAGTGTTTCAAGTTTACACCTCCAGTGAAAAAGAAATCGCGCTTTCAGGAATAGCACTTTCTGGAATCACTTTAATATTTTTACTTATTGGTCAACGTTTGGCAAAAGATTATGCAGGCGCCATGTCTTTAGCTGTCTACTTCATAATTTGTCTTTTAGGGGTTTTCTTGTTAAATAATTAAAATTGATATGAAATTAGTGTTTAAATAGATATTATTTATAGATAAATCGCCTCAGAAAACTGTTTTAAGCGCTTTATTGGTTCTATCAACATTCCTAAGCCAAAGTTTAAAAAAAATGGCTTTAATCGTTGTTAAAATCGTTTTTAATCGTTTTTAATCACATAAATTAGTGAAGAAAACTCTGAAGTAGACCTTGCTTTTAAATTTGAAAGAAATCCTCTGTAAAAAGCATTGATTAAATTCATTTTTTTTGTTTTGTGCTTTTCACTTAAAAGAGAGACATAATAAGAATCTAATTTCATTGGTATTGTTCTTTCAACATTCATTTGTTCTTTCAAAAAAATCTTATGAATAGATTGTTGAGAAAAATGCCATAGATGTCTGGGAACATCAAATGCAGCCCAAAATTCTTTATAATATTTTGCGTCGTAGCTTTTATAATTAGGAACTGCAATAAACAACCTTCCATCATCAGAAAGAAGTTGTTTTAATTTAAAAATATAGTCAGACAAATTTTCTACGTGTTCTAAAACATGCCAAAGCGTTATTATTTCAAATTTTTGGTTTGAAAATTTTGATAAATCTTTCTGAAGTACAATTCCTTTTTTAGCGGCAATATTTCTAGCATTATTATCTGGCTCTGTTCCAAAAATATTCCAAGAATTATTTTTACAAACTTTTAAAAATTCTCCAGTTCCAGCACCAACGTCTAAAATATTCTTTTCTGATCTAGACAAACTATTTTGAAGGCGTAAGCATTCATTAATTAATCCTAACTTTTTTTTGAGAGTAATGTTTTTTACAGCTTGATATACTTTATCGAAAAATGTTTTTTTAGAATCTGTGTGTGAAATATAATCCGCACTTTTATAATATTTATCAAGATCATCCGGAACTGGGGAAGTTACTAACATCTCATAACCTGGATTAAACAACACCTTATAAGACTCTCCTGATACAGTAAAGTCTTTGCACTCTAAATAGGGTTCAAGTTTATTTCGAAAGTCACTTTTTTGACCCATAACTTTTTTTCGTTATTGAATGTTCCACGAGGAACATCTGAGTTTTTGAACCAATCTATCTGCCCATATAAACCAATAAAACAGAAATATCACTTGGAGACACTCCGCTTATTCTACTTGCTTGAGATATAGAGGTTGGCTGAATTTTGCTTAATTTTTCTCTAGCTTCGTAGGATAGAGATTTTACTTTTTGATAGTTGAATGAAGAAGGAATTATAACATTCTCTAGTCTGTTAAGTTTGTCTGCGTTGTTTTTTTCTTTTTCGATATAACCAGAATATTTTAAATGAATTACAGCCTGCTCAATAACTTCTTTATCAATAGAATTTTCAGTAATAAACATTGATAATTTTTGAATGTTTTTAAAATCAGAGAACTCTAACTGTGGTCTTGCGGCAATCTTATAAAGCTTCATTGATTGATTGATTAGAGAAAGGTTTTTTTCTTTTAAAATTGGATTTATCTCCGCTTGATGAACACTAGTTTCTTGCAGAAACTTAATTAATAAGTCGGTTTTTTCTTGCTTTTCTATGACTCTATCTAATCTTTCTTTAGACGCTAAACCTAATTTAAAACCTATGGGTGTTAATCTTAAATCAGCATTGTCTTGTCTGAGTAGGGTCCGATACTCTGCTCTTGAAGTAAACATTCTATAGGGTTCCTCAGTGCCTTTGGTGATTAAATCATCAATTAAAACTCCAATGTATGCTTCATTTCTCTTTAAAACAAAAGGTTCTTTATCTTGGGTTTTTAAAGCTGCATTTACACCTGCCATTAACCCTTGTGCAGCGGCCTCTTCATAACCTGTTGTACCGTTAATTTGACCTGCAAAAAATAAATTTTTAATCAACTTTGTTTCTAAAGAATGTGTCAATTGTGTCGGTGGAAAATAATCGTACTCGATTGCATAACCATACCTTAAAAACTTTACGTTTTCAAAGCCTTTAATTGAACGAATTGCTTTGTCTTGAATATCTTCTGGCAAGGAAGTAGAAAAACCATTTACATACATTTCAACTGTTGTCCACCCTTCTGGTTCTACAAAAATTTGATGCCTCTCTTTTGTTGCGAAACGATCTATTTTATCTTCTATTGAAGGGCAATATCTTGGCCCTGTAGACTGTATTCTTCCATTAAACATTGGTGACCTATCAAAGCCTTCACGAAGAAGCGCATGGACATCTAAATTAGTATAAGTTAAATAACAGGAGCGTTGTTTTTGCAAAGACTTCGTTGTTGGTAAATAGGAGAATTTTTCCGTGACATCGTCACCTGGCTGCTCTATCATTTTGGAATAATCCAAGGATCTTCCATCAACCCTTGGGGGTGTTCCGGTTTTCATTCTGCCGGACTCGAAACCTTTAGAAAGTAGATCTTCTGTGATTCCGGTAGAAGAACCCTCACCTGCTCTTCCTCCGCCAAAACTTTTATCACCAATATGAATTAAGCCATTTAAGAAAGTTCCTGCAGTAATGATAACTGTCTTGGCTTTTATTTCTATACCTAATGCGGTTTTCACACCTACAATTGTGTCTCCGTTAAATAACAAACCATTCACTGAATCTTGATAAAAGTCTAACAATTCGGTTTGTTCTAAAACTGTTCTCCAGCATTCTGCGAATTGCATTCTATCTGATTGTGCCCTGGGACTCCACATTGCGGGGCCTTTAGATTTATTCAACATTTTAAATTGAATTGCCGTTTTATCGGTTACAATTCCACTATAACCACCCAACGCATCTATCTCTCTTATAATTTGACCTTTTGCAATACCTCCCATAGCAGGGTTACAACTCATTTGTGCTATATTCTGCAAATTCATTGTAATTAAAAGAGTGTGGGCACCCATATTAGCAGCTGCAGCAGCTGCCTCACTACCCGCGTGACCTCCACCCACAACTAAAACATCGTATGTTGTTGAAAATAAACTCATTTTTTTATAGTTCCACGTGAAACAATTAGTTAATTATTTGATAATCAGTTACTTAATAAAAATAAGGCGTTGTCCTCTTCTTTTCTCATTCTTTTTTTGTCAACAATGGACTTGTCTTTAAAACCCATATAATGTAAAACTCCATGAATCATTACGCGATGCAACTCATTAGTAAAGGAAACCTTATAATCCTTAGCATTCTCAACAACCCTCTCTACTGATATAAAAATATCACCCCCGATTAATTTACCAAGTGTTGAATCAAAACTTATAATATCAGTTAATGTATCATGCTGTAAAAAATCTAAATTCAACTTATGAAGATAGGTGTCATCACAGAAAATATAATTGATTTCACCAATTGTATATCCGTGGGATAAAACAATCGTATTGATCCAATCGTTTAAAAAATTTTCATTTGTCAGTTCAAATGAAGTTTCATAGTGAAACGCAATCATCTTTATTCTTTATTAATATCAGAAAAATAAGCTCTTACTTTCTTTTTATAATTTTGATGCAAAGGTAATGATTGTCTGTTTAATATTTCAATTTGATTGTAAAACTGCTTGTTAAAGTTGATTGCTTTTATAGCTTTTTTCTTATATTCTCTCGAATTGGTGCTCGATTGTCGTTTGTTGTCCATTCCTTGTTTTAACCCGGCTTTTTTTAATTTTAAAAGTTGATAATTTAAATGTTGCATTTTCTGAAATGTTGCAGAATTAAACCCTTTTTCTAAAAATTCATTTTCTAGTTCTTCCATGGTTTTTAGGGCTTTTCTTGCTTCTGTGTTATTGTTAAGGTTGCCATTAGAAATTTTATTTAGTTGATTTTGCAATTCTTGCCTCAAGATACTTTGTTGTTTGTAAATTTCATAGAGTTGTCCATCTAAATCATCTTTTGTTCCACCATTAGAATTTCCATTTTCTCGGGTATTGTCTCCCCTTTTAGTAGCTTTTCCTTGTGTATTTCCTTGAGCGTCGCCTTTTTTACCTTTAGTGCCTTTTTTTCCTTCTCCAGGACCTTTTCTTTTATTGGTTCCTTTCGACATCTTTTTTGATAATTCTCCTTGCTTTTTAATTAAATCTGGCAAACTAAAACCGCTTCCTTTTCCTTTTTTTCCCTTCCCTATTTTCATGGACATGGAATTTTTCATACTGTTTAGTATATTGCTCAAATAATCAGCTAGATTATTAACAGCAGTCATAACATAGCGTTGATTTGAGACACCGTTTGGAAATCTATTCTCAGCAAAATTCTCAAGAGATTGATCTAAATTATAAAACGTTGTTGATATATCTTCTTTTATTTTAGCAGAAATTTTAGGCATGCGCATGGATAAAACATACAAACTATCATCAATATGTTCAAAGTAAGTTTTTAGTTGATTTTGCCTCTTTAAGTCTTTCCCAAAATCTGGATGAGCTGTAGAGATAACATCAAATATATTCATCAATTGCTCTTGCTTGAAAGAAAATATCACAAGGTTGTCTAGAATCTTACGAAGATCATCCATGTTTTCTTCAATAGATTCTCCTTGCATTTCCATCATCTTGTTTTGCATTTTAATACTCATTTCTTTCATTTTCTTAGCAGCCCTATTTTGATGATTCTTTTTTTCTAAAGATGTCTTTTTAGAAAACATCTCTTCCGTTTTTTTGAGTTCAAGATCAATGTCTTCTTTTTCGTCTTCAACGTCTGGAAGGTTCATTGGGTCTTTTAATTTTTCATTATCCTCATAGAGCTCTTTGAATTCTTCTTTAATCGCGTTAAATTTTTGCTTTATCTCTTTTTGTTCTATAATAGAATCTTCTTTTTTGTTGGCTAATTCTTTCTGTTTTTTAGATAAATTATCAATTTTTTGAGCAATTTGTATTGTTTTCTGTTCTATATAAAAACGCTTTGTTAACTCTAAAATACGCTGCAGGCTTCTCTCTTGTTGCTTATTTTGCTGTGCAAATTCTTTTGTTTTTTTTAATAAATCTTCTTTGTTAAGCTTTGTCGCCAGTTTCTGAATTTCGTCTAAAAGTTGTTGTTGTTTTTGAGTTTTTTTTAATTCTTCTATTCTTTTTTTTAACAACTCTTTTTTATTCTGAAGAACCTTGCTATCTGATTTTTTTTCATCTAAATTTTGAATCAGCCTCTCTGTTTGACGCTGCATCATTCTATGATACGTATTCTGACGGTCCGTAAGTTTTTGAAACTTAATTTTATCGTTCCAATTGAGCTTCTTTTTAAGCTGGAGGTCGTTTTGAACCCGTTCCAAATTTATTTGGTTGTTTTGCTGATTTATGAGTGCCTTTTCAATAGTATGAATCGTATTTCTTTGTTCCTGGAATAACTCCTGACGTAACTCTAGAGATGTTTTATTTCTTAAATTAAAGATCTCACTCTTTGCTTTTTTACTTCCGTTTACAGCATCATTGTCAGAAACTTGAAAGAAAAATTCATAATTTTTTCCTTCATCAAGAGTTAATCCGTCTGGAAATTGATAAAAAAAAGTTTGAAATGTATTTGTGGTTAGTGGTAAATCTATTTTTTTTAGTGAACGAGGGTAATTTTCTTCGTAGTAAACAACTTGAAACTGTTTTATTCCATAATCATCTGAAATATGACCAGCAAACTGACCAGGCTCAAGAGTGTTCAAAGAATTATTTGTTTGAACTGTAATTTTAGGAAATTCATCCTTAATAACATCCACATAAAACTGTAAACTTTCATAATCTTTTAAATATGTATTAGTAGTAGAAATTTTATAATTAAACTCTCTTATAATTTTTTTGGAATACGTAAAATAATTCTCCGACACCCTTTTAAAATAATCTCTTTTATCTTGTTCTACAAAAGATATTGAATCTGTTTGATTTGCATATACATTCCATAAAATTTGTGTTCCTTCTGGAACCGTAATATTTCCAGAACTTGTCAATTTTTCATTTTGTTTTCGAATGTATTTGGGGTATACTAGATCTAAAGATATATTGTTGATTGTTGGTGTATGTAAGAGGTTAATAGTATATTTTTTTGATTGAACACCTGAAGATTCTATAAAAAAAGTAAGCGGTTTTTGAACGTTAAAAAAAGTAAATGAAAATGTTCCATTTTTATTATTTTGTAAATAATATTGTTGTGATTCATAATGTATTTTGGCGTCATTAGGAATGACACTTCCTTTTACTTTAATCAATATAGGCAATGATTTTCCTTGCACAGCTTTTAATGAAATAGTATCTAAATAAAATGAAAATGGTGCTGGTGGTACATATGTTGTCCTGTAATTTACAAAACGTTTTAAGCTTTGTTTTAATTCTCCTTCAACACCTATAAACAAGGTTAGGCCGCAAATTAAAAATGGGAAAACAGCATATTTTAAATATTTAATATTTTTCTTATAGTTTACTGCTTGTCGAAATAAAAAGGGTTGTAATTCAATAGATTTCTGATGTATGCTTGCAATCAATAAATCGGATTGATTGTTATTAGCTTGCTTTAATTGTAAAACGTTTAATAACTTATCTTGAACTTCTGGAAAGAAAGCCCCTATTATTTTTGAGGATTGAACATCGGTTATCCCTTTTTTTAATCCCATAAGTTTAAAAATAGGAATCCCTATAAAACGTATTAAAAAAAAAGATTCTATGAGTAAAAACAACCAAAACAAAATGGTTTTTACAAATGGTTGGAACCATAAAAAATACTCTAAATAAAGAGTAAAAAATAGATATACCAACCCAAAAGAATGAAATAAAATTACTCCTTTTAGCAACTCACTCGTATAATATTTACGGGTAAATTGATGTAATTTTTTTTCAATATTTTTAAACGTTTCCATAATAATACTTAAAAATACTACTTTTACAATAATACACCATTAAATAATTACTAAAACAGTTTTGAAAGCAAACAACCAACTTTTTGAGAACTTGTAAAGGATATAGAAATGAAGAAACTTTCTAAATTTTTGAAAATTTATAGGTTTAATTAATTACTCCAAAGCCTTTTGGTAAAGACTTTTTTTTGTGCTTGTAGAGAAGTATCTTTACAGCTTTAAAATCAATTAAAATGGAATCTAATGTTCGTGTACGTTTTGCACCTAGCCCTACAGGGCCTCTTCATATTGGTGGTGTAAGAACGGCTTTATATAATTATT
>ENA-UZWV01011892-UZWV01011892.1-metagenome-genome-assembly--contig:-Day-3-1m-contig-11892_pt1 | contig 11786 bp, 6 predicted proteins | sample MGYA00260342_ERZ794902 | MGnify/ENA metagenome assembly ERZ794902
ATGCTATGGATCCAGATCAGCAGGGCAAAATACTCTGGCGTCAAAGAGTAGGTAGTGGTGGCACTATGGGTGGTGTGCACTGGGGTATGAGCAGCGATGGTGAGCGCCTCTATGTGGGGGTATCTGACCTTCCCACTAAGAATCGCTATAACCAAGGCGATCCATACCCTGGAGTGCATGCGCTGGATCCAGATACAGGGGCGTTTTTGTGGCGTAACGTTCTTCCATCTCTGTGTCCTGAAGGCATCAAGTTTGCCTGTTTTCAGGGTATTTCTGCCGCGGTAAGCAGTAGCCCTGGTTTGGTATTTGCAGGTGGCATGGATGGTCGGCTGCGCGCCTTTGATGCCAGCAGTGGCGATACTCTCTGGACTTACAATACCTTTAGAGAATTCTCAACGGTCAATGGCCTGAAGGGTCAAGGTGGGTCGGTCGAGGCTGACGGCCCAGTAATTGCTAATGGTCAGGTGTTTGTGACCTCGGGCTATGATAAGTGGGCTGAGATGCCAGGCAATATGCTGTTGGTTTTTTCTCTCCCCAACTAAACCTTAACTGTTTTGGAAGCCCTTATGAACCTTGTTAGCAAGTCCGCACTGTTGATCGCCGCTATAGGTATTGGCCTGTATTTGGTTTTGCAGCCGACCAGCCCAATAGATGTGGATAAAACCGCAACTGTCGCCGATACCAGCACCAGTGTCATTGGGTTAAATCATATTGGACTGTCGGTACGAGATCTGGATGCTGCGTTGGCGTTCTACCAGGGAGCCACTCAGTTTGAGTTGTTGCGCCGAGAGTCGGTGAGTCTTAACGAACAGGCCAGCAAGTTATTTGGCCAGGACAATATTGCCTATGAGATAGCCGTTCTCAGGGGTCCCAATATGCTCTTGGAGTTAACCCAGTTCGAGGGTAATCAGGGTATCCCTGTTCGCAATATGCCACCTAAGGGGCCAGGTATGACTCATACCTGTTTTCAATCTCCTGGCTATGACTCTGGCTGGGACAAGTTTGTGGCCATGGGCATAGACCCGTTGTCCCGCGGTGATCAGCCCATTGATCTTGGCGGCTATGGCATCACCTACGGTTATGCCTATGATCCCGATGGCAATATGATTGAGCTCGAGCAGCTTGATGGTAATTTGTTAGAGCGCGCAGGTTACGGCGGCAGCGAGCAGAATTTGGGTGGAAATAATCTATGGATGTCCCAGGTGGGTTTGGCGACTCATGATATTGTTGGGCTGATGGAGTTCTATCAAATGGTATTAGGGTTTAAGCCCTACAGATATGCCCATGTCACTGACAATCCCAGACTCGACGATATAGTAGATATAGATAATGTCGACTTGATTGGTGGCTGGTTTAAGTTAAATCAAGCATCCAAGGTGATCGAGATTTGGCAATATGTCAGCCCAGAGACACCAGAATTTACTGGCCAGCGCGCTGTGACTGCGCTGGGCTATTCGTTCTCTATCGAGGTTGCAGATATTCAGGCAGAGTACCGGCGTCTGACTGAGCTGGGGTTGGATTTTGTGAGCGAGCCTGTTGAGCTGGATGGTTTCTGGCAAGTCTACAGCCGAGATCTGGATGGCAATATCTTTTCTCTGCGTCAGGCGATTGATCCCCAGTCGCGCCTCTCGGTGCGCAAGTTGGATGCCTGACCGGCTAGCTAACCACCGCTAAGTGGGATTGTCAAAAATGGCAGTGCGAAGATAACAGGCGCATTTTTCATGTCCTCAACTTGCTTTCTTGTCGTTATTGCCGAGACAGCTTTTATGCTTGTAATAGCTCCAAAGACCTCAATCCTCGGATTTTATTGAGTTTCTTGTCAATAGCATTTTGATGCTGCCTGCGTGAGTATTGAGGCGGTACCGGAGGCTGTATCAAGCTGCCACTAACCTGCTTAGATAGCTTTATTGCGAGGGCGCTTGAATAGGGTTTTTAGAGAGCTCTCGTATTTTTTCTGAATAGCCTGATAGCTGCCCAAAATCATGGCCACAGTAATATCTTCAACTGTCTGTAGGCTGGTCTCGTGATGGATAAGATATTGCCCTGCAGCGGTTGGCATGCCATAGGAGATGTCTACTGTAGCCCTAGCGACTTCGATATCTATATTGAAGTTGTCAGAGAGTATTTCGGCGAGATAGTTTACCGCTGGATCTCGACCATATTTGTTGGGGTCGCCACTATTGGCCACAGAGGGCTCCATAGATAGACGCTCAATGATAAGTCCGCGATCGCTGATGTAGGAGAGATATACCTTAGTGACCCGGCGGACCATTTGCTCCAGTGTGTCCGCGCTTTCAGCAACTTCCAGCTGGACTCTACGCAGGTGACGATATTCGCGCGTTAGTAATGTTTGTAAAAGCACTGTGACGCTGGGGAAGTAGTTGTAAACTAGCGCCTTGCTGATTCCCGCTTCCATGCCCAGGCGCTCCATAGTCACAGCAGACACACCTTCGTCTGCCACAAGTTTGGCCGCACAGTCCAGAATCATGCTTTTTCTGGCTTTTGGCGATAGCCGGGTTCGGGTTTTCTTTGCTGTGTCGGTTTTGTTCATGGCTCTAATATTGAATGTCGAATCCCAACCTTAGCAACTGTTTCGGGGCTATGCCAGCTAAGCTTGTGGTTTATCTGTCGACGCTGGCCAGAACAATGCTATCTGCACAGGGGCTAAACCGTAAAGTGCGGCCGCTCGACCAAAATTTCCATAGCTGCAGGCCAGGGATTCTGCTTCCAAAGGCATTGCTTCTCGCAATATGGATTAACTATTGACTCGATGATTAGTAGAGAATTATAAATCTACCATAAAACTATCAATTCCAGCTGATTTAATTTCTTTATTGAGATATGTGATTAGATCTTGGCCGATTATTGCTGCAGATATTGCCAATAAACTGACCCAATTAAGGCTTTATATCAGGGTTTTTTGGGTTTTCTGCAATTTTTTGGAGTCGAACTTTAATTCTGCTGGAGTTCTATTGACGATTACTTCAATAATACTTAGTATGACGAAATGGGAGTTCGGATACGACAACGATAACTTTAAGTCATTAACAATAATAAAAGACTCAAAAACGTTCCTTATACCTCAATTAAAAACAACTAATAAAAACAACTATTAAACAGCAACTGGGGAAATAATATGAAATTGCATAACATTGTGCGTTTTAGCGCGCTCTCCGCAGCATTACTAGCCGCCAATACCGGCCTAGCTCAGGAAGAAAAGTATAGCGGGCTGGACGAAATATTGGTTACCGCTCAAAAGCGAACAGCGACTTTGCAAGATACCCCAGTCGCTGTATCTGTAGTTTCAGGGGAGCTTCTGAAACAAAAAAGTCTTGACGACATTCAAGAAATGGAGCTCGCGGTGCCGTCTCTTAGTGTTACCCAAAACCAGAGCTCTTCACAGCAAACCTTTGCTATTCGCGGGTTAGGAACCTCCGGCAATAATGCAGGATTAGAACCTTCTGTGGGGGTGTTTATCGATGGTGTATACCGCAGTCGAGCAGCCTCAGCTATTGATGATTTTATCGCTGTTGAGCGGGTAGAGATACTGCGCGGACCGCAGAGCTCGGTTTACGGTAAAAATACTCCCGCCGGCGTTATCTCCATTGTTACCAAAAAACCTCAGCGAGAGTTTGGTGTTGATTTTGAGCAATCCGTTGGCAATTACAATAGCCTAATATCCCGTGGTAGCATTACTGGCCCCATTAGTGACACTGTCTCTTACCGTGTCTCCGGCAACCGCAATAGCCGCGACGGTTTTATTGATAATATTCAGGAAGGTAGAGATGCTGTAAATGATAGGGATCGCTACGCCTTGCGTGGGCAACTGCTGATAGAGCCCAGCGATGAGCTGACCATACGTTTTATTGCTGATACTTCATCCATTAACGAAGATTGTTGCGGTGCGCCGTTTTACTACAACGATCCTGGCAATGCAGCCCAAACTACGGCCCTTGGCGCAACGATCTTGCCGGACGACATTTACGCGCGCAAAATCAAGTTTGACCGCGCCATGGAAACCGATCAGGAGCAGAGCGGATACTCAGCACAACTAGATTGGGAGCGTGAGTCCTATTCCTTTACCTCTCTGACAGCGTTCCGAGATTTTGAGGAAAGCAATGATATTGACGCTGATTTTATCGACATCGAACTGAGTGGCGTATTGCAAAACACCTTTGACCGACAGGTGTTCACTCAAGAATTTAGAGTACAGTCTACCGGTGACAATAAAGTCGACTGGCTAATGGGCTATTACTATTACGACGCTGACCAAGACAGCGGCGGGAATAATCGCTTAGGTTCCTTCGCCCGCCCGTTTTTTGATGGTCGGATCGGGGGTATCGTAACGCTTGTTGAAAGCCTGGCGGGCGCTCCTACTGGATCCTATATTGGATCCGGTACTGGTAGAACAAGCGAATTCAATCTTCTGACAACCAGCCACTCTGTGTTTGGTAAGCTTGACTGGCACATTAATGACAAGTTAACAGCCACAGTCGGAACGCGCTGGACCACAGAAGATAAAGAAATTGATGCGCGAATCACTACTGATGCGCCCTATTCTGCCATTGATTTTAGTGATGCTACCGATCCCTTAGTGCAAACCCTAGCAGGCGCCACCCCGCTTGGCGCCCTTGCCCCTGTATACGCAGGAGCCGTACAGCTATTTAGGCCGGTGTCGGACTTTTACGAAAAACGCAGCGAACAGGAGCCTACTGGTGAGTTCATTATCTCTTATAAGTACAGTGATGATGTGAGTCTATATGCCAGCGGTAAGCGGGGCTATAAAGCAGGTGGATTTAATGTCGGTGCCGGATCTGGTGGCGCAGATTTTGATAAGGAACTTGCTGACGCATGGGAAGTGGGGGCTAAAATTCGCGCATTAGATAATAACTTACAGCTTAACGTTGCCGCCTTCTCGCAGCGCTTACGTGACTTTCAATCGAACGCGTTCAACGGCACCACCTTTGTTTTAACCAACGCCGGTGAGATTCAGATTGATGGTCTCGAGTTTGACGCGCTTTATGCACCCACATCAAACTTGTTTCTCTCACTTGCAGGCTCGTATCTAGATCACGAATATACAAGTTATGTTGGCGGACCTCAGATCGTTCAACCCGCTGGCTCGCCATCACTGCCGCGCGTCCAAGACCTAAGCGGGACGCCGTTATCCGGTGTGCCTGATTTGACCTTAAGCTCATCCATCAATTACGTTAAAAGCTTTGGCGCCGTTGAGGGATTTGCCAATCTTGCAGCTAGATATCGCGGCTCACGCAATGTGACTAGCGAGCGAAACCCAATTGCTGACCAAGATAGCTATACCACTGCCAATGCCACGATAGGGATACGCGATACTGAAGGGCTCTGGACCGTTACTTTATGGGGAAAAAACATAACGGATGAAGAATATACCGACGGCCTCTTCAACTCTGTGATACAGGCAGGTAGTTTTAATGCCTACCCTGGTGACCCACGTACTTATGGTGTAACACTGAGATTACAGTACTAAATATAAACTTACTTCCTCTCAGGGAGGCCAAGATTATTCTTGGCCTCTTTTTTTTGTCTAATGTCTGCTTTCGAGTGTGGCCATTACATTAGGTTCATTGACCTATCCCCAGATTTGTTGCTCCAGATACTGACGCTGAATAATTATTATGCTGTTTTAGTGCGTCTTTTCCCTCACCATCGAGCAAGCAAATTGCCACACTCAACGCGTCTAAACGCGAGGGATAACTTTGACTGCAACCCGCCATAGCACGTCATTAGGCATACCGATGTTTAACACTGATATAAAAAGGACTTATTAGGTACGTTTAAAAATAATAGGACTTATTATCGAAAATCTGGTTCTAACTTTACTTTTATAACTATTTGGTGGAGAAATAATAACAATGTTTTTAAATATAAAAACTATAATTTAAGCACGGCTTTTGTGGTCACAGGGGCTACTGATTTTAGCGGTGATACCGGTCGCTGGCATGGCAGAGAATAAATCCGTTGATGGATCCGTTTCAACAAGAGACTGCTGGGTCGGCTGATGCAGGCAAGGTGATTGGTCCTACTACCGGTGCTCTAGTTAAGATTATTACTCAATTGAGCAATGGCGGTAATGTAGAGCTTGTGGTTTGCAGGCTCACTACATCTTGGATACCAGGGTCGCAGCTCTGCACTTTGGCGTAAGGAGCACCTTTTACTGTTGAGGGCCTGCCAAAACTGCGATCAAATGCCTCTCTGTCTGTGCTAAAAGACAATCATTTCTTCCGGGTGTATGCGCGGCACATTTAAGCATATGAGGTTAAGTCTGATGCTGGCGCCGACCTTGGTGGTTTGCGTGGTGTTGATAACCCGAGCGAGGTTGAGGAGTTCTTGACCTATGATGATCACTATACCTAGACGCTGCCTAGCGGTGACACTTAAGTATCGGTCACTATTATGAATCTTATAGATGCGAAGGCCCCTGGCGTCATGCACTTTATTGTCTGCGGTGCCCGCACCCATTCCCCATTTGGGGCGCGTTGCTAAGTTCACTGTGAAGCATAGCGTTTAAAGGCTAATACTCGGTGCCATTTAAAAAGCCCCGGAGCATAAATCTCCGGGGCTTTTTTCTACAAGTAGGTTTATTGGCTCTATGGAATAAGAGGCCCCAACTACCCACTAAGAATCGAATCCAGAACAGCCTCTGTTGCCTAGGTTGTCATACTCGGCCTGAACAAAGTCGGCGTTGGTAAATAAAAGCTTATAAACCTGGCAATATTCTTCGTGGTCGTTGAAGCGAGTCTCGCTAAAAAACCGTTCTTTTAGATCTTGCATCTTTAACTTCACTGGAGACATGCGAATNNNNGGCTCACCATAATGAGCAAATGACGCCCAGTAGGACATCATGCTCTGTGATAGAGCATTTCTCGCTGCTCGAGCGGACTCCGGATGGATAATATTACTCATCATCGAACCAAAGTTTCCAAACACATAGGGTATCTCAAAGGCATGAGCTGCACCCATCAGCTCTTGCAGACTGAGAAAACCAAAGTCACGCAGATCATCCGCATCGAAACGATAGGCAAAAACGTTATCTCCTTGCCCCTGACGCATCACTGTAGCCAATTGGTCGACCGCTTTGATTTTCCACTGATCGCTGGCATAGCTGCTAAATGCCTGATAGCGCCCACTGTCTTTGATGGCGATGGGTATACCCATAAAGCTGTCTACCTGATCGGGACTGAAGCTTAAAAACAACTTCATCTCATCGCGGTTGGTACCAAGTATTACCGGTACTGCGTTGTAATTGGCAGGATCGGCAAAGAGTTCCTCTGAAGCAACGGCCTGAGGTAAAACGATACCGTCGCCAATAAGGTCCAAATTTTCAAACACCTTGCCGCCAGTCTCACTGCGGAAGGCTTTATATATCTCAGCCGTGGTTTTGCTGCGCAAATAATTGCCAAGGTCTTGAGCCGTCATACTGCTCTGTAATTTCTTTGCATCCTCTCTGTTTGTGGTTCTGTTCTCAGCTATCAGTAATTGATTGATAAACTCGCGGGAACTGTGTTCGTGGCCCCCATCCTCTTTAAAGTTTTCAGCCCTAGTGATAGGCTCGATATCCAAGCCACCACTCTGAACAATAGCGCCATGAAATAGGTCCTTAGCCAGAGGAGAGGCCATAAGTGCCATAACATTCCAGCCACCGGCAGATTCGCCAAAAATAGTGACTCTGTTGGCGTCGCCGCCAAATTGGGTAATGTTTCGCTGTACCCATTTTAGTCCAGCAATCTGGTCCAGTGTGCCAAAGTTACTGGAGTGATCCTCAGGCAATTCGGCATTGGCTCGAAGGGCAGGGTGGGACAGCCAGCCAAAAGCCGACAAGCGGTAGTTAATACTTACCACCACCACATCAAATTGAGATGCCAGTTGAGAACCATCCAGCATTGGGTGATTACTTGTACCTCCGTTGTTAGCGCCTCCATGAATCCAAAACATCACCGGTAGATCTTTGGCGTTTGCGGGAGCAAAGACATTGAGGTACAGGCAGTCTTCGCTACCGTTGATAAGGTTTTTTTCCGCTGACGTGTTGTTAGCTTGATTAGCACAATCTGGTCCAGCCTCTAACATCTGCCGTGGCTGTTGCCAGGACTCCGGAGGTCGCGGAGCGCGCCAGCGCAAATCACCAACCGGTGGTTGAGCGAAGGGTACACCTCGCCATATCGACACCCCAAGACTATTTTGATAGCCAACAATATCACCAGTGTCTAAATTAATCAGAGTGTTATCGGACGCTACAGGGGCTGGCTTAGCTTCAGGCGCCAGATAGGCGTAGGCCGCTCCTGCAACAATTACCAAAACCAAAACAAGACCGCTAATAAACCGTATTAGGTATTTCATCAATTAAATCCCTTATATTTGTTGTTAAACAGCAATAACCCTAGTGATAATTGAAACATTAATCGCCTTTTAACCATCAAATTCGAAGCACAAAAGATGATCAAGCCTTATTGACGATTATATAAATAAGACTAAGGCTAACTTTTAAACCCATGTGAGTCAACTTTGGCATTTTCTTAAAAACGCTGTTGTGAAATGAGGTGAGACATTAGGCGTTAATGTGGCGGCAAACCAAAAAACAGGGCTCTAACTTATAGCCTCGAGCGCGGTGAGGAGGCATCGATCGATCAAACCTTTAAAAAAAGATCCTCAGAACAAACCTTCAAAAAAAGTCTTTGCCTGGTACACAATATGAATCGTTTTAAGCGTAAATTCACTTCTTTTGTTTTCCTCGTACTCTGCAAAGCTTTGCAGGTATGCTGGATTGCCTGGCGCCACAACAAGCTGCTGCATACGATTATGAGCCGGCGTGTGAATATCGCCCATCACCACAATATCATTTCGGATATGGTGAATCGCAATATGGTTGTAGCGCTCAAGAGTTTCCGGTCGGGTAATTGCATCTTCATAAGCCAGCTGTAATGCGGCTTTGACTGCGGTATCACCATTGCGGTAGAGGTTAGAAATTGCCCATGAAAAATGCCACACCGCATGGTTCCAGTCGATGATAGTAAGTGGCTCTGTAGTGTAGAGCATCTCGATATTATCGAAGTACAGCTGGGCGATTTTAGCGGCGATTTCAGGTGTAACCACTTGATCTCTAATCGCCCATATTGGTAACTCTGATGTGGATAACTTGCGGGCAAATTCTGCCTCTGCAACCTTTAGCGTTGCAGTCAAATCAACGCCCTCTATCAACACTGACTCTTGATCGTTATAACTTACATAGGGCATAACCGATTCGCAGACAGTGTTGGCTCTTCCTGGCGTCGCAAATCGCCGATCTCCAATCATGTAATCTTCGATCAAAATGGTATAACACCAATTTTCTACCCTATCATTTGCCTCGGCACTCTGGGTTTGGTTGCTATCTGTATCCGGTATTAATTGCCAAGATCTGGCTGTTGCTGCAATGGTTGGCGAGCCAATTTGGTAAGTCATTTTATCAATAACGCTATCATTACAGGCCAGGCTTATGCCGCCGGCTGGGGGTAACTCAAATACATCAGACTGATAGGTGAAGTCAGCTCCGGAGTTTTGATTGGAAATAACGGCATAGTGCTGAGATTCCAAAACCAGGTTATCAGTAATAGTAAATACCTGGCCCTGAGTATTAGTGATTTGGCAGCCTTGGAGGTTAATCGAGGCTTCGGCCCTGTTATAGAGCTCTAACCACTGCGGCTCGCTGGCTGATGACTCAGGCATTAGTTCGGTAACAAAGATATCCCCAGGCGCCACTTTTTTGATAGTTGAGTCGCCGCATCCGGCGAGTAAAAACGTGAGGATTAAAATAAACGATTTTGCTATTGGCTTGGTCATGTTACTAATGTTGCCTCTGATTATGTTCACAGTATTACTTTATCTCGGTAACGTGGGGGAAGGTCCAAGTGCCATTGAGTAATTCAGCTCTTGGTCGGTACATTCTTACTACATAGTTCCAGCCCGCGGTGATGGGGATGTAATTGATGCTGCTGGGGTCACCACCAAAGTGCAGGGTGATTGACCCGTCGGGATTTTTCTCTGCGTTTCTATCGCTAAAACCATAGGCGTTATTGCTATTTTTCTCAAAATAACCCTCTTTGTTATACATGGCGAGAGACCAGAAGCTGTCTACAGGAACATCTTTTACGTTGAGCCTGTAGGCTTTATCGCTAGGCAGGTTGGGTTCAACGGTAAGCAGCAGTGACTCAGTCTCAGGAAGCGTTCCAAAGCCATAGGCGCTCAGCAATAGCTGCTTGATGGGATCGACCTGCTCTTTGGTTCCCGCTGCTTTTGAGTTGTCGCTAATATCCTTACCTAAAGCTGCCAGCAGGTCGGTAGTTGCAGCCAGGGTCACTGGATCATATTGTGGATGGGAATAGGTTTTGGCCGAAGCACTGACAATCGAGATTTGATCTTGAAGTTTTTGCGCAGCTTCCAAATCACCGGGCACAGAGTCAACCACTAGGGTTCTCACCAATAGCCACACATAGGGCGTATGAAATTCTTTTAAGTTGAGTTCGTGGCGGCCAGCACTATGGAATATATTATTGGTGTAGCCATCTTGATTTACCACTTGCACAGACATATAGCGAGCACCCATGTCGGGCAAGTCAATGCTGGCGCCCTCACTAATATCGACTATGGCAACGCTGTAAAGGGTGTCGCGATTTAGGCGTTTGCTGCTGCGGGCATCAACGCCGACAACCTGACGTCCATGGGCAAACATATTCAGTTTTCCACCGGCCCTAGCCAAGTATTTATCGAATTGAATAGCGGTTTTGGCACGCACATAGTTGAGGGCATTGACCTCAACTAGCGCTTCACTGGCCACAATATTAGCTGCTATCAGTGACAGAAAAATACCACTGAAGAGGATTATCTGCTTAATTAAATTTGATATTTTTTTCAAATGTTGTCCCAATCTTTTTATTGTTTTTAAGCGCTATATACATTGTTTGAGCTAGGGCCTGCAATAGATTGGCGGCAAGCAAGCCCGCTGTTAAATAGGGATGGATCCGCCCTGAGGTCTAACCATACCTATTGCAAGTGCATCTCCCAATACATACTTTGGGGTTTGAGTTTGCAGGACTTGCCGATCAAGTCATACTTGAATTGCCGACACGCTGTGACCGTTCAGCGATTTTGACCTCGAAAATACAATAGTGTCAAAGCCTGGAAATATCAACATTAATTATAATTTTCATATAATAACTCTATAGTGAGAACCAACATGACGACACCCAATAGTCATAGCCGTATCTCTGGAGGAGTGAAATTTATGAGCTGCCTATAGTGGCGTGGTCCAAAATGCCATTACCAAGATGCTGAAAGCACTATCAACTAAGCCGCTCGTCAATGATAAAAGAACAACTTAAGCAATCTGACAGATCAGTAAAACACCCGTATCCTTTCTATATGAACAAACCAATCCGAAAGCGTCTCTCTACAAAAGATCGCCAGCAAACTATCGATTTTGCAGTGCAGTTTATTCTTGGTGGTCTCGAGACGTTTAAAAAATAATCTGCCGAGTTATCATTTCCCCTAGGTTCCTTAACTAATAATCTATAGTTTGTGGTTGGCATTCTATTGAACCGATTTCATCAATCTAAATTAAGATTGACCAATATTTTAGTATAGAAATACTATATTAAGGTTGACCGGATCATCCTTTAACGGTATTTTATCGCTTTGATTTCAGCGCCAGCAATAGCACTCCATCGATCATTGGCGTTACTAAATCTAACCCTTTAAAAATTTTTAAAATCAAAGTA
>ENA-UZWV01008743-UZWV01008743.1-metagenome-genome-assembly--contig:-Day-3-1m-contig-8743_pt2 | contig 11779 bp, 14 predicted proteins | sample MGYA00260342_ERZ794902 | MGnify/ENA metagenome assembly ERZ794902
ATTTTAGAAACTACCTGTTACGACTGTCATTCTAATAAAACGGTATATTCTTGGTATCACAATATTACGCCAGTAAATTTTTGGTTAGCAAGTCATGTTAAAGATGGCAAAAAGCATTTGAACTTTTCTAAATGGGACGAATACTCTTTAAAAAAGAAAGCGCATAAAATGGACGAATTGTACGAAGAGGTTGAAGAGGGAGAAATGCCCTTAGCTTCTTATACATGGACGCACTCTGAAGCGAATTTAACACAAGAGCAAGTTGATGCAGTAGTGGCTTGGGGTAAAAAGGCACAAGCTGACTACAAGCTACAAATGAATTTAGAATAATTGATTGAACAACAAGTTTTAATTATTGGATATGTTTGGGTAGAACCTAATTCCTCTGCTGCAGGAAGTAGAATGTTGCAAATTATTGAGCAGTTTTTAAAACAACATTGGAAAGTAACCTTTGTGTCTCCAGCTCAAAAGAGTGACAAAGCAACAAGTCTCACTTCTATTGGAGTCGACGAAATTTCAATACAATTAAATCACACTTCTTTTGATGATTTCATAAAAGAGCTACAGCCAACGATTGTTCTATTTGACCGTTTCATGATGGAAGAACAATTTGGGTGGCGAGTTGCAGAAAATTGTCCAAATGCACTTCGAATTTTAGATACTGAAGATTTACATTTTTTACGTAAAATAAGACATCAACAATTAAAAAAAGGACAAAAATTTTCATCGGAAGCGTTGTTGAAATCTGAGGATACAAAAAGAGAAATTGCATCAATATTGAGATGCGATTTATCTTTAATCATCTCAACTTTTGAAATGGATTTATTGAAAAACGTTTTTAATATTGACGATAGAATCTTATATTATTTGCCTTTTTTAGTAGATAAAATTCATGAACATCAAATTAAAAAGTGGACTCCTTTTCAAGAAAGAAATCATTTTATATTTGTCGGCAATTTTTTTCATAAACCAAATATTGATGCTGTAATTACCTTAAAAAAAGAGGTTTGGACTAAAATTAGAGAAATGCTTCCCAAAGCAGAAATTCATATTTATGGTGCTTATATTACGCCCCAAGTTCAACAATTACACAACAAAAAAGAAGGTTTTATTATCAAAGGTTTTGTAGAAGATATTCAAGAAGTGGTAAAAAAGGCAAAAGTAGTTTTAGCACCCTTACGTTTTGGAGCAGGTATAAAAGGGAAACTAACGGAAGCTATGCTTTGTGGCACACCAAGTGTAACCACTGAAATCGGAGCAGAAGGAATGTGTGGTAATTTTCCTTGGAACGGTTTTATTGAAGATAACTTTTCTGACTTTGCATTGATGTCAGCTGAATTGTATAGCAATAAATCAACTTGGGAAAATGCACAAAAAAATGGCATAGAGATTATCAATTATAGTTACAATAAAGAGGAATTGAGCGCTCCTTTTATCAATCAAATTTATAAAATCCAAGATACTTTAGACAAACATAGAACTCATAATTTTTTAGGTGCTTTATTACAACATCAAACTTTACATGCTACGAAATACTTGAGTAAATGGATTGCAGAGAAGAACAAAGATATTTGTTAGTTTATCTATTAATTTAAAAGAAAAGTAGCAAATAAGTTCTTTACAGAGTACTTTTTAAGGTAATGTTTCTCTAAAACGAGAATTTTAAACCAAAAAAACCACTAATTAAGAATTCCTTTTTAGAGTTGTATAATATTTTCAAGTCATTTCTTTGAGTTAGTTGTTGTGTACCGATAATTTTTAACCAATCATTGAGTCTGTAATTTAATTCACCAGTTGCACTAAGGCTAAAAAAACTTCTTTTTTGTCGATAAATATTTCCAACATCAAAAAAAGCAGTAGCGCCAAATTTACCGTAGATTTTTTTTACTGCATACGCAGCTCCAAAAGAGTAGCGTTGGAAATTACCACCCACTAAATTTGCATATTCAGCTGAAGGGTAAATTGAGATGTGGTCTTTTTTGAACTTTAAAATTGGTATTTCTACTTTAGCTAGAAGGTTTAAAGTTAAAGGATCATTTTTTTTGTGTCTCCAACCAGAAGAAGTCGAGCGTCTTGTTGAAAAGAAATTTCGATATTTTTGGGGGTGCCAAAAAAAGTTGATGTAATACAACAACAGAGTAATACTATTTTTTTCATAATAACGGGGGGTTAATAAAAACATCAATACTATTTATTGTACTTAAGTTACCCTCTTTAAAGTCAAAAAAAAAATATTTATCAAAAAAATAGCTTTCTTAAAGCAATCTATTAACATAGTTTGAAAAAAAATGAAAAAGAGAGATGAATAAGAATAGATTACTAAAAATTGATTACTTTTTTAAGAGAGTCCCGCTCTTTTTAACAAAGCTTCGGGTTTCGGCGCTTTTCCCCTAAAGCGTTTATACAAAGACATTGGCTTTTCTGTTCCCCCTTTTGAGAGTATATTCTCTTTAAATTTAGAAGCTACTTCTTTATTGAAAATACCTTTTTCTAAAAAATATTCAAAAGCATCTGCATCTAAGACTTCTGCCCATTTATAAGAATAATACCCTGCAGAATAGCCCCCTTGAAAAATATGAGAAAAAGCAGTACTCATCGAGTTTTCTATAACATCTGGATATAATTTTGTAGTGGCAAAGGCTTCGTTTTCAAATTCCTTTATAGAAACTATTTTTGATGGATTTTGACCATGCCATTTCATATCTAAAAGACCAAAGCTAAGTTGCCTTAATGTTTGCATTCCTTCGTGAAAACTTGCAGATTCTTTAATCTTTTCTATATATTTCATAGGAATTACTTCTCCAGTTTTATAATGCTTTGCAAAGAGTTCTAGTGCTTCTTTTTCATAACACCAATTTTCTAAAATTTGACTCGGTAATTCCACAAAGTCCCATGATACAGAGGTCCCAGACAAACTACCATAGGTAGTGTCTGCTAACATTCCATGAAGCGCATGACCAAATTCATGAAACAAGGTAGTAACTTCATTAAAGGTAAGCAATGAGGGTTTCGTTTCGGTTGGTTTTGTGAAATTACAAACAATAGAAACTTGTGGGCGTTCGTTTATTTTATTTTTAACTTGTTGTGCTTTATAGGAGGTCATCCAAGCCCCGTTTCTTTTTCCTTTTCTTGGATGAAAATCAGCATAAAAAATAGATATAAATTTCCCATTATTATCAGTAACACGATAGGTTTTTACATCTTCATGATATTTGTCAAGATCAGAAGTTTCTTCAAAATTTAAATCATACAACTTGTTTGCAATTGTAAAAACACCGGCAATTACATTTTCTAACTTAAAATAGGGTTTTAAAAGTTCTTGGTCCAAATCAAATAATTCCTTTTTTAGTTTTTCTGAATAATAGGCGCCATCCCATTTTTGAAGTTGGTCTATTTTATCTATTTTTTTTGCATAGTTTTCTAAATTTTCAAACTCTTTTATGGCAGCAGGCTTTGCCTTTTTTAATAGGTTGTTTGAAAATTCTATTACTTTTTCAGGTGATTCGGCCATTCTTTCCTCTAAAACAAAATGGGCATGGGTTTTGTAACCCAATAAATTGGCTCTTTGATGGCGGAGATTTACAATTTCTAAAACAATTTTCTCGTTATTAAATTCATTGTTTTGAAAGGCTTTTTTACCTGCAGCAATTGCCATTTTTTTTCGCAATTCTCTATTTTCTGCATAGGTTAAAAAAGGAACATAACTTGGGTAGTCTAGGGTAAAAACCCATCCTTTTTTTTCTTTGGATTTTGCCACTTCTCTTGCAGATTCTCTCACGCTGTCTGGTAAGCCAGCTAAGTCGTTTTCATCAGTTAAATGCATTTCAAAAGCATTCGTTTCTGCCAACACATTTTCTCCAAATTGTAAAGACAATTTAGATAGTTTGGCGTCAATTTTTCGAAGTTTTATTTTATCAGTATCATTTAAATTAGCGCCATTTCTTGCAAAACTTTTGTATTGCTTGTCTAGAAGCATTGCTTGTTCTGGAGTTAAATTTAATGTTTCTCGATTGTCAAAAACAGATTTTACTTTTTTAAATAAATCTTCATTTAGAGTAATATCATTTTTAAATGCTGTTAGCCAAGGAGAAACTTCTTGTGCAATTTTTTGAATTTCATCATTTGTTTCGGCAGCGTTTAGATTAAAAAAAATACTGGTAATTCTATTCAATTTTTCACCTGTAAAATCCAAAGCAACTGTGGTATTTTTGAAATTTGCTTCTTCGGAATTATTTATGATTTTATCTATTTCTGCTTTTGCAATTTCTATTGTTTTTTTTATGGCAGGTTTGAAATCTGTATTTGAAATTTTAGAAAAAGGAGGAGTGTTGAAATCTTGTAAAAGTGGATTCATATTTTCAATGAATTGATGTCAAAATTTGTTGCTTAAAATAATTATGGATTGTTGTTAAAACTACTTTCTAATCTTTAAAGAAGCCTCTTCAACTTTTAACTTTAAACCTTCTTTATAGGTTATAATTTTATCGAGAACACAGCTGTCTGAGGCGCCAATAATTTGTGCCGCTAAAATTCCAGCATTTTTTGCACCATCTAGAGCTACAGTTGCAACCGGAACACCTCCTGGCATTTGTAAAATTGATAAAACAGAATCCCAACCGTCAATCGAATTTCTACTTTTTACAGGAACTCCTATTATTGGTAAAGGACTTATAGAGGCAACCATTCCTGGTAAATGCGCAGCGCCACCAGCGCCTGCAATGATGACTTTAATACCTCTTTTATGAGCATTTTTCGAATAGTCGACTAATTTTTCAGGAGTTCTATGAGCAGAAACAATATCTACTTCTATTTGAATGTCAAAACTTTCTAAAATCTCAATTGCTTCTTGCATTATTGGAAGATCAGAATCACTTCCCATTATTATTCCTACCATAATTTATCATTGTCTTCCTGCAGCAACAGGAACTTATTTAATTTAAAATTTATTTTGAAATTACTCGAATCGTTTCCTTCACTTTTTGTGCAATTTCTCTCGCTTTATTAATATCAGAATTTACAATTGTAACATGTCCCATCTTTCTAAAAGGACGTGTTTCTTTTTTTCCATATATATGTGGAGTAACACCATTAATTTTTAAAATTTCAGCTATATTGTGATAAACTACAGCCCCAGAAAACCCTTCTTCACCAACTAAATTCACCATAATTCCCGCAACTTTACTTTCGGTATTCCCTAAAGGAAGATTTAAAATACTTCTTAAATGTTGCTCAAATTGATTTGTGTAACTCGCCTCAATAGAATAATGACCAGAATTATGTGGTCTTGGAGCAACCTCATTTACTAGTATTTTATCGTCTATTGTTTGAAACATTTCAACGGCTAGCAAACCTACAAAATCTAATTCGTTAACTACTTTTAAAGCAACTTCTTTTGCTTTTTCTGCAACTTTAGAGTCTATTCTTGCAGGGCAAAGTACATATTCTACTTGGTTGGCTTCCGGGTGAAACTCCATTTCAACAACTGGGTATGTTTTCGTTTCACCGTCTTTATTTCTAGCAACAATTACCGCCAGTTCATTTTTAAAAGGAATCAACTCTTCAGTAATGCATTCAACATTTGGTAAACTAGCTAAATCGTCTAAATTTCTTACAATTTTCACCCCATTTCCATCGTAACCAAAACGTGCCGCTTTCCACACAAAAGGAAATGCTATACTATTATTTTCGTATGAATGAATCAATTCCTCTAAATAGGCATAATGAGAAAAGGGAGCTGTAGAAATATTATTATCAAAATAAAAGTGTTTTTGTCTCGCTTTACTCTGAATTATTCGTAAATCTTTTGGTTTCGGATAAATTGTGACACCTTCGTCTTCCAATTTATCCAATGCATCAAGATTTACATTTTCAATTTCAATGGTTAGGATGTCTACTTTTTTTCCGAACTGATAAACGGCATTAAAATCTAATAAATCTCCAACAACAAATTCATTACAAATTTCAGCACAGGGCACATTTTTATTATTTTCTAGAATTGAAGTATGAATATCAAATTTTTGAGTTTCTGCCAAAAGCATTCTTCCTAGTTGACCACCTCCAAGAATCCCAAGTTTAAAGTCTGAAGAAAAATAATTTTTCACGTATCTATAGTTGTGTTTCGACAAAAATAAGCAACTTAAATTATCTATGCTATTAAAAATTTGTGATTCGAAGTACTGTTCCGTTTTTTATAACTCTATATTCTATAGCCGGACAATTATAACCCTCTGTTTGTGGAGCACCTCCTATGCCTTTTCCAACACCGTATTCGCTATTATCGCATGTACACTTTAAAACAATGCCTCTTTCAAAAACCATTGGTATAGTACAATCATTTACAGGACATAATTTGTCGTAAGCAACAAATTCATTCCCATTTATATTTACCAAAAGGATTCCTTTTGAACCTCCAGAAAGTTCAACAAATCCCCCAGGAACTAGTGCATTTAATAATTGAGGATTGTTTAAATCTGTTGTATAATTTAAAGGTAAAGATTGTATGCAATTATTTAAATCGTCATTATTCGTACACTTTACAAATACTAAAAAGCAAAAGACAAGAAGTGTTTTCTTTATCATAAATATATTTCATTACTAAAATACCAATGGCAATTTACAAATATTTTGTATATTTGTAATAGAATCTCATTCCTCTTTAAGGTAATGGGATTTTTTAAATTTTAACCCATAAGGGGTGTTTTAATAGATAGTGTATTTCTCAGGCAGAGCTCACTAATTTATTAATTAAAGTTGACGAATTTTAAATAAAATAAAATGAGTGATATATCTTATTATTCCGCTGAAGGATTGAAGAAGTTGAAAGATGAATTGTTTCAACTTGAGCAAGTTGAGCGTCCAAGAGTAACCCAAGAAATCGCTGATGCACGAGATAAAGGGGATTTAAGTGAAAATGCGGAGTACCATGCTGCGAAAGAAGAGCAATCGCATTTAGAATTTAAAATAGCGAAATTAAAAAATGTAATTTCAAATGCTAGAATTATTGATGAATCTCAGTTAGATACTTCCAAAATATTGATTCATTCAATAGTGAAAATTAAGAACACATTAAATGGAATGGAGTTTTCTTACACATTAGTAGCAGACTCTGAAACGGATGTTAGAAACGGAAAATTATCTGTAAACTCACCAATAGGTAAAGGTTTGTTAGGTAAAGAAGTAGGTGATGTCGCTGAAATTCAAGTTCCAAACGGAATTATGAAATTTGAAGTGATCGCTATTTCTAGATGATAGATCCATCGAGATTTTATTATAAATTCGGGTTTTAGCAACGCTAAAACTCGAATTCTTTCTTATATTTACTATTCAATAAATTACAATCAACATGAGTATATTCACAAAAATAATTAAGGGAGAAGTTCCTTGTTATAAGATTGCAGAAGATGATAATTTTATTGCTTTTTTAGATATTAATCCGAATGCGAAAGGACATACTTTGGTGGTTCCAAAAAAAGAGGAAAATAAAATTTTTGATTTGAATAAAGTGGACTATAAGAACCTAATGGATTTTACATACAGGGTGGCAAAAGCACTAGAAAAAGCAATTCCTTGTAAAAGAATAGGAATGAGTGTTATTGGTTTAGAAGTGCCTCACGTTCATGTTCACTTAATTCCCTTAAATGCAATGACAGACATTCAATTTACAGAAAAAGTAAAGTTGACAAATGATGAGTTTATTTCCTTAGCAGAAAGTATTTCGGATACTTTTGATTAAATTAAATCTAGTAGAATCTGAAAAGAAGTTCCTTTATCAATTTCAGATTTGTGTACAAATACACTTCCTTTATGATAATCTTCTATTATCCGTTTAGAAAGAGACAGCCCTAATCCCCACCCTCTTTTTTTGGTAGTAAAACCGGGTTTAAAAATTTGCTTATAAAGTTTTTTAGGAATTCCTTTTCCTGTATCAGAAATTGTAATTTTTACTTTTTTAGAAGGATTTTCTATCGTTAATAATAGGTGGCCTTTTCCCAGCATTGCATCCATAGAATTTTTAATGAGATTTTCTATAACCCAACCAAATAATTCTTTATTTATGTTGGTGTAAATTTCATTATTTACAGACCTAAATTCGAATGAAATTTGCTTAGAACTTCTCGATTCTAAGTAGTCAAAAGCTTGTTTGGTTTGGGCAACAATATTTCCCTTTTTCAATTCTGGCATTGAGCCAATTTTAGAAAAACGATTTGCAATTGTATTCAATCTAGAAACATCATTTTCTATTTCTTCAACATATTTATCTTCTATTTTTTCCATTTTTAAAATGGCAATCCATCCCAAAAGAGAAGACAAGGGTGTGCCAATCTGATGGGCTGTTTCCTTTGCCATTCCTGTCCAAAGCTTATTGGTTTCAGCAACTTTATTAGCGTTATAAAACATATATATAACACTTAAAAATAGCAATAAAATGAAAATTAAAGCGACTGGGTAATACGTTAGTTTGTTTAATAGGTCTGAATTCCGATAATAAATAAACTGTATGTTTTTTCCATTGTAACTGACTTTAATTGGCTCATTTTCTGACTTCATTTTTGCCAATTGATTTGCCAAATATTTTGGATTTAAAGATTTTAAAGAATCCAGATTTTGAAAATATTCTATGGTTCCTTTTTCATTTACCAAAATCATCGGAATATTACTATTACTCTCAATTACTTTTAGGGGTAAATCTACATTTGCATTTAAATCTATATTGGTGGCAATTTCTTTTTGGGCAGTTGCTAAAATTTCCATTTTAATACGTTCTTCCTGTTTAAATTTTTGAAAGAATGTATAAGTGTTCCATAATATTAGTGAAACAATAATTAAAGATATTAAAATCGCTATGCGTCTAAATAAAATATTGTTTGTTAAAAAATTCATCAAAACAAATATAAAGGTTTCAACGATATAACTCATTTAAAGATTTGATAGTATATTTACGTATCAAATAATTTATGTATGATTTCTATTCATCCAAAAGACATTTCTACAAAAAGACTGCATGGTTATTTACTAGGAGCCATTGCACCAAGGCCAATAGCTTTTGCTAGTACCATTGACGAAGAAGGAAATCCTAATTTGTCTCCTTTTAGCTTTTTTAATGTTTTTGGTGCAAATCCACCATTATTGATTTTTTCTCCAGCAAGAAGGGTCAAGAACAACACTACAAAGCATACCTTAGACAATGCATTGGCAACCAAAGAAGTTGTTATAAATGTGGTAAATCATGCGATAGTTCAACAAATGTCTTTGAGTAGTTCAGAGTATCCTGAAGGAGTCAATGAATTTGTTAAAGCTGGATTTACAATGTTGCCATCAGATGAAATAAAACCATTTAGAGTTGCAGAATCTCCTGTGCAATTTGAGTGTAAAGTAAAAGAGGTTATTCTTACCGGAACGAAAGGTGGAGCAGGGAACTTAATTATATGTGAAGTGGTAAAAATGCATGTATCTGAACAAGTATTAGCTGATGACGGAAGTATTGATCAACATAAAATTGATTTGGTTGCAAGAGCCGGAGGAAGTTATTATACAAGAGCAAGAGATGGTTTTTTCGAAATCCCAAAACCTATTACTACCCTAGGAATTGGTGTTGATTTAATTCCAGCTGTCATTAGAAATAGTACAATTTTAACAGGAAATAATTTAGGAATGTTAGGGAATATAGCACAATTACCAACTCAAGATACTGTTAATAACTTTGGGAAAGAACACCCGGAGTTTATTGGATTAGAAACCACAAAAAAACATACATTTGCTCAAGAGTATTTAAAAAAGAATGATGTAGAAAGTGCTTGGAAAGTACTTTTATTAAATTAGAAATTATGGAAGTTATAGGTAAAATAAAAATTATTGGAGACGTTCAAACTTTTGGCGCTAACGGATTTCAAAAAAGAGAATTAGTAGTCACAACAGACGATCAATATCCACAAATGATCATGATAGAATTTGTGCAAGACAAATGCGATTTGTTAAACAACTATTCTGTTGGACAAGATGTAAAAGTATCTATCAACTTAAGAGGTAGAGAATGGATCAATCCACAAGGCGAAGCTAAATACTTTAATTCTATTCAAGGATGGAGAATAGAAAATTTATCTCAAGCAGCTTCATCAGCTAGTAATTTGCCTCCTGTAGATCAGTTTCAGCCAGCATCTAAGGTTTCAGATGAAGAACCAGATGACCTGCCATTCTAAAAAAGTAAAGTTTAACATCTAAAAAAAAGAGTGCAAATTTAATTTGCACTCTTTTTTTTAGATGTATTTTGAGAATTTAACTTTTTTTCTCTCCCTTTTTTGGCATTGGCCCACGAAGATGAATAACCAAACCATTTAAAAAATTACGTAAAATTTGATCTCCGCATTCAACATACTTTGGATGCTCTTCATTTCTAAATAAAGCTCCTAATTCTCCTTTGCTTACTTTAAAGTCTACCAAAGCACAAATGTTTACAATATCAGTATCGCGTAATTTATGAGCGACACGTAGTTTTTTTAAAATGTCATTATTTGTTAATCCCATAGAGTAAATATAATTATTTTTTAGTCTACAACTTGAAAAATTGCCAATGCATAAAGCGCAAATCTAACAAAACGAAATAACCCAAATAAAATTACATTTTTAAATGGATATTTAATCATTCCAGCAGCCATACAAGAAATTGAAAAAGGCACAGGTAACAGAGCTCCTACTAAAATTAAAAAACCTCCCCATTTTTTTGAATTTTTTAGATGTTTCGCCATTTTTACTTCTAAATAGGTCTTAATAGCTTTTATCTTTAGAGATTTTTCACCTATAAAATAAGATAATAACCCTCCAAAATAAGACAGTGCAGCAAGTATCGTTAAATTTAAAACGGGTTCTGAAGTTTTTTTAGTCCAAGCAATAAATATTTCTGGCGGAACCAGTCCAAAAAATGTTTCTGAGGTAAAGAAAAATGAAAAAATACCTAGTTTGGAAAAGACTTCTGTAATAGATGTTAAAACCTCATTAATATTAAAAAGGTATCTGTCCACAAAAANNTAGCTATGCATTAATTTAGCAATCTCTTTCTTCGTTTTTATTCTTTTTCTCTTCGGCATTCTGTTTTTTTAACTTTTCTAAAGTAGTTTACAAAAATAAGAACTTAATTTCTATAAAATGGACTATTCATTTAGATTCATATATTTTTTTGATTTTATTACTTTAGCAGCAAAGTAAATAAAATGATTTGGCTTAATGATAAAATTGAATTTCCTTCTTATGAGTCTTCAACAGATGACGGTATTATTGCCTTGGGAGGCGATTTGACAGAAGAACGGTTATTGCATGCATATAAGAATGGAATTTTTCCATGGTACTCTGAAGGAGAACCTATCGTTTGGTATTGTCCTCATAAAAGAATGGTTTTATTTCCAGATGATCTAAAAGTATCAAAATCGATGCAAAAAATCAGAAAGAAAAATAAATTTAGAATAACTGAAAACGAGGCTTTTAAAGAAGTGATCTATAATTGTAAAAATATTGACAGAAATGATGGTTTTGGAACTTGGATTACCGGAGAGATGGAGCAAGCCTATATTAATTTACACCAAAAAGGAGTTGCAAAATCGATTGAAATTTGGTTAGAAAACGAATTGGTTGGTGGCTTATATGGTGTAGAAATAAATAATATATTTTGCGGAGAAAGCATGTTTAGTAAAGTTTCGAATGCTTCAAAATTAGTATTTATACATTTAGCCAAAAACAAAGAGTGCACATTAATAGATTGTCAAATTTACAATGAACATCTAGCAAGTTT
>ENA-UZWV01002811-UZWV01002811.1-metagenome-genome-assembly--contig:-Day-3-1m-contig-2811_pt1 | contig 11774 bp, 9 predicted proteins | sample MGYA00260342_ERZ794902 | MGnify/ENA metagenome assembly ERZ794902
ATAGAAAAGAATATTGGGGCTAGTTCAACTGAAGAGGGGAGTTTTAGTTTCTTTATTACAAATAATGAATTAGGTGATATTTTAGAAATCTCTTCTATTGGATATGAGACATTCAAAATAAGTGTTAAGGCCTTCACTGAGCTAACAGAAAAAAAAATCATTTTAAAAGAGAAAATAACAGAGCTAAAAGAAGTTTCAGTTCAAAGTTCTAAGTCAATTGTGAAAAATGCTCTTAAAAAGCTCAAGGCTAATACTCTAAGTTCCAAACATATTCTTGGAATGCTTTACCGACGTTGGTCTGTTGAAGACAAAATTTGTAGGTTTTTTATTGAACAGTACATTGATGTAGTTGATCGTGGACCTTCATACTTTGTGGACGGATTTAAAATACGTCACAACCGAACTTCATCAGATTACAGGTTTGTTAAGAATTTACAATCAAAGCATTCATTATATTTTATGCAGTGGAATAATCCACTTCGAAAGGGTATATCATTGGGTGCTTATAAATGGAAAAAAATAAAGGATACTAATTATGAAAATGAAGAAGTTGTAGTTATAAGAGGGGCCAAGAAAAATGGAGAACTTATAACATTATACATAGGCTTTGATACTTTTAAAATATATAGAATAGATAAGTATACTGATAAAGGAACCATTATGGATGCCATTTATGTATACAAAAACAACAATCAAAACAAGCTGTATTTAAGTTACCATAAAAGAGAATATACTTTTTCTGTAAAAATGCCTGATCAAATTAAAAGAATTCTACTTCAAACTGGTAAAAAACCAAAGCAATATGTGCCAGCTGCCTATAGGCATGAGGTTTTTGTTTTAAACCTGGCTGATTACTCTAAGAATTCAAAGTCAAAAGGAGACGAATCGAATCAAAGAGATATGACCTTATATAAACTAGACTATAATCAAAATTTTTGGGATAATTTAAGTTTACCCCCTGAAACCAAATTTTATAAGAAAAACATAAATGAGCTAGAAGGTCTGTTTGATGTTCCAATTGAAACACAGTTTAAGTTTTCAAATTCTAATTAATTTTATTAAATGACCAATTTATTATATAGTTTAAATCAATATTACTTTAGATACTACAATAAATAAATTTACTTTACATATCTAAATGTATAATTTGTGAAAAAATATTTTTTTAAATTCTTTTTAATTTTTGGCTTAATCTTAAACGGTCAACAAATAATTACAAATTCTAAGCAGCCTAATTTTTTATTTGTTTTAGTGGATGATCAACCATTTGATGCAGTTGGTTTTTCAGGACGTTATCCTTTTTTAAAAACACCTAATATAGACCGCATTAAAAATGAAGGTGCCCACGTTGAAAACTTCTTTGTTACACAATCTATATGCTCGCCTTCGCGGGCTAGTTTTCTAACAGGAACATATCCTCACATTCATGGGGTTAATCAAAATAATAAGCATGTAGATCCTAATTGGGATGAATTCGCTCCCTATTCAACTCATTTACAAGCAGCTGGGTATGAAACTGCACATATTGGTAAAATTCATATGGCACATTTAAAAGGTAAAGCTCATATAAGGCCTGGTTTTGATTATTGGTATAGTTTCATTGGTCAAGGAGAATACTTTGACCCACAAGTCAACGAAAATGGTAATGAATTCCAAGAAAATGGATACATAACAGATATTTTAACAGACAAGGCAATTGACTGGTTGAAAAATAAACGAGATTCAGACAAACCTTTTAGTATGAATTTATGGCATAAAGCTGTACATCAGCCTCACTTGCCTGCTCCTAGACATAAAAGTATATATATTGATAAAGAACTACCAACACCTCCATATGATACTCATAAAGAAACATTCAAAGGAAAACCCTATTGGCAACGTAAAAAAACTTTTGGATTTGACTGGAAAAAAAACCTACCTATTCCTTTAGAATTGCCCGAGGTAGAGTGGCCTATTAATTATGATAGAAATATGGATCTTTTAAGATGTTTGTCATCAATAGATGAGTCTCTTGGTAAAGTGTTAGCTACTTTAGAAGATATGGGTGAGTTAGACAATACAGTAATAATTTACAGTAGTGATAATGGTTATTTTATGGGCGAACATACTTATTTAGACAAACGCTTAGCATATGAAAATTCTATGCGTGTACCTATGCTCATACGTTATCCAACATTAATCAAAAAAAATACTACTGTAAAACAAAAATGTTTGAATATTGATTTAGCACCAACAATTCTAAATCTAGCTGGTTTAGAAATACCTCATTACATGCAGGGGGAGTCAATGGTTGATCTACTGTATGGGAATGAAGTTGGTAATTGGCGAGATGCAATTTTATTTGAATACTTTAAAGATACCTACTGGCCATACGCCGGCCCAAATCAAATAGCTGTTAGAACAGACAGATATAAGTTAGTTGATTGTTTTCTTAAAAATGACATTGACGAATTGTATGATCTAAAAGTAGATCCAGGAGAAATGATTAACTTGATTAATGATCCTGCATATGATATTATTGAGAAGGATATGAGGTTGCAGGCAACTATCTTGAAAAAAAAATATAAGTACAATCCGAATAGAGATTGGTGGTTAAAGAAGGTTATGAAATCAAATAGAAGTAACTAGTTGACTTTCAAAACGTCGTATTAGCTAGTTGTTTTTTCTAATAAATTATTTGTACTATGATTATTTATAAAAAGTTTATCAGCCTTTCTATATTGGCTTTGTTTTCTTTAGGATGTAAATCACAAAAGTTTAATCTGAACAATAAGTCTCCTAATTTTATAGTTATTTTGGCTGATGATCAGGGATGGAATGGTACTTCTGTTCAAATGAATGATAATGAAGTTCAATCTAAGAGTGATTATCATCAAACTCCGAATATTGAAGCATTGTCAAAAATAGGTATGCGTTTTTCTAGTGCTTACGCTAGTGCACCTGTATGCTCTCCTTCAAGGTATAGTATTCAGTTTGGGCAAACACCTGCCAGGCTCAAAATGATTAGAGTAGGTATGAATACTAACCATATTAATCATCAAACTCCACTAACAATTCCAAAGTTATTAAAAAAAATAAACTCTAGTTATGTTACTGCTCATTTTGGAAAATGGGGCATTGATGTTGACCCTTCAATTTTCGGCTATGACCAAAGTGATGGTATCACTGGAAATAAGGACGGTGTGTTTAATCATAAGTCAAATAAAAAACAATGGAAAAACACTATTTCAGATGATCCTAAAAAGATATTTAGTACTACTCAAAGTGCTATTAATTTTATTGAAAGTCAAGCTAAATCCAAGACTCCATTTTTCCTACAAGTTTCTCATTATGCGGTTCATTCTGATATAATGATGCGTAAAGAAACATTAAAAAAATATCTCAATGTAGAAAAAGGGAAATATCAAAATCATGCAGGTTTTGCTGCAATGACTGAAGATCTAGACTCTGGAGTTGGTTTACTATTAGATCGTGTTAAAGAACTAGGATTGGAGAGTAACACCTATATTATTTATACTTCTGATAATGGAGCTGTCCCAATTATGCCACCAAAATCTAAATATACACATGGTTCAAATTATCCACTTAGCAGAGGTAAGTGGGATGCAATGGAAGGAGGTATTCGTGTACCATTTATAATATCTGGTCCCGAAATAATGGCTGGATCTGAGTCTAAAACACCTATTAGTTTTTCTGACTTATTGCCCACTATTGTAGAATTGGCTGGGGGAACTAGTTTTGATCAAACTAATTTAGATGGTGGAAGTTTTAAAAATATTCTTAGTAATCGAGGTATAGGCACAATAAATCGCTTTTCTAAAGGTCTTATTTTTCATGTTCCTTACGAAAATGGAATTGCTTTAAAAAGAGCGCATTCTGCTATCATTATTGATAGTTTTAAATTAATTAAATTCTATGATAATAATGAACTTTTCTTATTTAACATTGATGAGGACATAAGTGAAGATAATAACTTAGCCTTATTACTCCCAGATAAGTTAAATCAGCTTGAAGATGCCTTAGATAGCTATTTACATATGGTTAAAGCACCTAGATGGAAACCTGGTGTTTCATGGAAAAATAAATCAATCGAATTATTCAATTCTTATCATTAGTAAAAATACAACTTGTGAAAAATCAATTTAATAAGTCTTTTTTTTGGATTACATATTTTCTAATAACTTTTAGTTACTGCCAAGAAAAATCAAGAAGCAATAAATCTCCAAATATTATATTTATATTTTCAGATGATCATGCTACAAACGCTATATCCGCCTATGGAGGACTTTTTAGAAATTTGGCACCAACTCCTAACATAGATCGAATTGCAAATGAAGGTGCCATACTTAAAAATGTTTTATGTACTAATGCAATATGTGGACCGAGCAGAGCTTCTATCTTAACTGGAAAATATAGCCACGTTAACGGATACTATAAAAATTACAAAGGAGGGGTTTTTAATAATCAACAGTGGACATATCCTCAGGCTTTACAAAAATCTGGATACCAGACAGCCTTAGTCGGAAAATGGCACTTAGCATCAGAGCCTGTTGGGTTTGATTATTTTAAATATCACATCTCTAAAGGGGAGCAGGGTCTTTACTGGGATCCCATTTATAATGATAATGGAAATAAAACAGAAGAAAAGGGGTATGCTACCAATTTAACAACTGATTTTGCTATTGATTGGTTACAAGGAAGGAATGAAGGTGAACCTTTTTGCTTGCTATTACAGTTCAAAGCACCTCATCGAGAATGGGCGCCTGATAGTAAATATGAGAATTTATGGGATGATGTAGAAATGCCTTATCCATCAACTTTTAATGATAACTATGTAGGTAGGGAACTTACAGCAGGGGATACCGAAATGACGATAGATTATTTTAGTAGACAGGACATGAAAATGCAACCTCCAGACTCTTTATCGCCAAAAAAACAAAAAACATGGTTACAATATGGTTTTAAACCCGGTCAAATTGTTAAACCCTTTAAAAAACTAAATTTACAAGACAACCGTAAGTTAAAATATCAAAGGTACATTAAGGATTATTTAGCTACTATTAAATCTGTTGATGATAATATTGGTAGGGTATTATTATATTTAAAAGAAAATGGATTAGAAGAAAATACCATTGTTATTTACAGTTCAGATCAAGGTTTTTTTCTTGGAGAACATGGTTTTTTTGATAAGCGATTTATGTACGAAGAATCTTTGAAGATGCCATTCGTTATTCGTTATCCTGGTGTGATTAAGCCAGGAACAATAGTAAATGATATTATATCAAATATTGATTTTGCTCCAACCTTATTGGATATGGCTGGTGTTAATATTCCTGAAAATATTCAAGGTAAAAGCTTCCTTCAGAATTTAAAAGAGAATACTTCTAATGATTGGCGACAATCAATGTATTATCATTATTACGAATATCCTTATTATCACCGCGTGCAACCACATTATGGAATTAGAAATCAACGCTACAAACTAATTCATTTTTATTATAATATTGATATTTGGGAATTTTATGACCTCCAAAATGATCCATCTGAAATAAATAATCAAATCAATAACCCAACATATGATCAAATTATTAATCATTTAAAATCCGAATTATTTCAGTTAAAGAAAAGCTATGGAAATACTATGACTATAGAACAATTAAGATATATTTCAGATAATGACTTTGGAGGTTTAGAGTCAAATAAAAAACAATAAAAGTGGATTATTCATTATATTTATCTTCTTATTAAATTCACATGAAGCTATTAAAGTTTAGTTTTTTTACCTTATTATTTATATCTGTTACAGGTTCAAAGCCCAGTAAACAGTCTAATAAAATGAATGTATTATTTATTATAGCAGACGACCTAAACTGTGCCTTAGGAGCATATGGCGACCCAATAGCTATCACACCAAATATTGATAAACTTGCTAAGGAAGGGCTTCTTTTTAGCAATACACATGTTCAATATCCTTTATGTGGACCCTCAAGAGTTTCTTTAATGACTGGGTTATATCCAGATCAAACAAAATCTAAAAAATTAAGATTATATGTTCGTCAAACAATTCCAAATGTTATAACTCTTGGACAAAAGTTTAGGATGGAAAATTACCATTCAGTTCGAGTTGGTAAAATTTATCATTATCACAACCCTAGAGATATTGGCACTGCTGGTCACGATGACTCATACACTTGGGACCGAACGGTAAACCCTTATGGTCGTGATAAGTTAGAGGAACATAAGTTAATTGGATTAAAACCAAGACTAGATGGTGGAACTTTAAGTTGGTTTCAAGCAGAAGGTACTGACGAAGAACAAACAGATGGAATTGGCGCTACAGAAACTATAGGTTTTTTAGATGAGTTCTCTCAAAGTGGTGAGAATTTCTTTTTAGCCTATGGATTATACAGACCTCACGTTCCTTTTATTGCCCCAAAAAAATATTTTGATTTATATGACAATACCGACTTTACAGTTCCGCAAAGCAATGATGACTACCTAAACACAATTCCAGATCCTGCTGCCATTTCTGTTCGTAGTAAAAAGGAACAAGTTAATTTAGATCCTGATTTAGCTAAAGATATTAAGCTTGCTTATTATGCAACTACAAGTTTTATGGATGCCCAAATTGGACGTGTTTTAGATAAACTTAAAGCTACTGGATTAGATAAAAATACAATAGTTGTGTTTACCTCTGATCATGGTTATCACCTTGGAGAACACGGCCACTGGCAAAAACAAACATTATTTGAAGCCGCGACTAGAGTTCCATTAATTATTTCTGGACCCTCTGTTAAAAATATTAATCAAGTCATAGATTCTCCAGTAGAATTAGTTGATTTATACCCCACAATTATGGATGTGGTAGATTTCCAAACTCCTAGTTTTGTGAGTGGTAAAAGCTTGGTGCCATATTTTGAAAAATCTGATGTAGTTGTTAGAACTAGTGCTTTAACTGAGCTGCAAGTAGCTATAAAAAACAAAACAGCCCAGGGCTATGGGATACAAACTAATAGGTATCGTTTAAATCAATGGTATTATAAAGAAAATCTCAGTTATGAACTATATGATCATCAATATGATAAATATGAGTTGGAAAACTTAGCTAACAATATAAATTATTTTTCAATAAAAGATTCACTTGCGGCTGTTCTAAAATCTCGAATCTCAGAAGCTAGGGCTAAACCAGTTGGTTTAGGAAAACAAATTAACAATGCAATGCCAAGTTTTGAGCCAAAACGATTTTATCCAAAACAAAAGTAAATTCTAATATTCTCAATTTAATTCTTCAGTAAGATTAAATATGTATGATTAGTTATTTGTTTAGTTTGATGTATTAAAATATATTTGGTGCATGAAATTAATCACTTCTCCACTTACTTTGCCGAATGGGTCTATTTTAAAAAATAGAATTGCAAAATCTGCTATGAGTGAGAATTTTGGGACACGACATCATGCTCCCAGTAAGGGATTAATCAATGTTTATCGAGTTTGGGCTAAAGGCAACCCTGGTTTACTCATTACTGGTAATATTATGGTAGATTCATTAGCATTAGGTGAATCACGAAATGTGGTTGTTGAAGATTATAAAAATTTTGATTTGTTAAAAGAATGGGCTAATTCAGTTGAAGGAACTGGTGCTCACATCTGGCCTCAAATAAATCATCCAGGTAGACAAGCCTTTTCAGCCATTAATAGACAGACAGTTGCCCCTTCTGCTTTACCACTAAAAATGGGTAATGCTTCTAAAATGTTTAAACTTCCCTTAGCTTTAGAAGAAAAGGATATTTGGAATATTATCAAACGTTTTGGAAATACTGCCAGAATTTTAAAAGAAGCAGGGTTTACTGGCTGTCAGATTCACGGAGCTCACGGATACTTAGTTAGTCAGTTTTTATCTCCTAATAGCAATATTAGAACAGACAAATGGGGTGGTTCAGTATCAAATAGAGCCCGTTTTGTTATAGAAATTTATCGTGAAATTCGAAATCAAGTCGGACTTAATTATCCGATAGGTATCAAAATCAATTCTGCAGATTTTCAGCGTGGGGGATTTACAGAAAAAGAATCTATTGAGGTAATTAACCTTCTTGGAAATGAAGGAATTGATTTGATAGAAATCTCTGGTGGGACTTATGAGAAGCCTGCAATGATTCAAGGAGATATTAAAGAAAGTACAATGGCACGAGAAGCTTACTTTATGGAGTATATAAAAAAAGCTCGAAAACTGGTTAAATCTCCTTTAATGCTAACAGGTGGTTTTCGTTCTGTTTTTGGAATGGATAAAGCTTTAGAAGATGGCCATTTAGATGTTATTGGAATGGCTAGACCTTTTTGTTTGTATCCAAATTTGGCAAATCAAATTTTTGACGGATCTATAAAAAAATTAGAATTGCCTGTACCTCAAATAGGTATTAGATTTCTGGATAAACTTGGTGGGGTAGAATTGCCATGGTATGAACTTCAAATTCAGAGAATCGGTAAAGGTATGTCACCTAAAATTAATCTTTCAGGAATTTTAGCTTTCTGGTTTAGTATCAAAACTCTGATATCGAAATCTTTTTGGAAGAATAAATAACCTTTTTTTGTTCACGCAATAAAATTTAGCCAACTTTCAAGCTTCTCTTTAATTCATGATCTTCTAACTTGTTTTGTTTTGAATTTATTTTTGATATGTAAAACTTATACTATTTGTTAATGCAACATTGTTTTAATAAATTTGTTTTATGGGAATTGTTAGAAAAACTCAAGCATTAGGATTGTTGTTAAATGAATTTAATAAAGATTCAAATGCGATTTCTGCTATCGAATTAGTTAAACGCCTAGGAGATAAAATTAATAAGACAACAGTGTATAGATTATTGGATAAATTTGTAGATGATGGTTTGTTACATTTCTTTTTAGATGCTAATGGAGTTAAATGGTTTGCTAAATGCAAGGGCTGCTCAAAAACTAATCATCAGGATATTCATCCTCATTTTCAGTGCACAGAATGTGGAATTGTAGATTGCTTAGAAATTAACGTTACTATTCCGGATATTCCAAACCGGAGAATTGACAACTCTCAGGTTTTAATTTTGGGGCAGTGTGATCTTTGTATTCATTAAATTGATTCACATATATTATTTTCTTCAATACTTAATTTAAATATTATTTATTTTTGATGATTATTTTAAAATTTATTTCCTGAAAGTTTAGTAAAATAATCTAAATTTTCAATCGCACTAAATGTGGGATATAACATTAAGTTTTCTGGAATGTATGTTAAGAATTGTTTTGTTTTTACAGAATTTTTAGTCACATCTAAATTATTAATCAATGCCGTGCCAGATGAAGGTTTCAAAAAATTTAGTAAAATATTTATAGTTGTTGATTTTCCTGCACCATTTGCACCCAGTAAACAGAGTATTTCGCCTTTATTTACATTAATGGATAAGTTATTCAGTGCTGTGAAGTCGTCATACTTTTTTGTAATGCTGTTTGCTGTTATCATTATTTAATGTATTTCGTTAAATAGCATATTTTATGCAATTTAAACCTCTTTTGAAATGCTAATTTAGCTATTTAAACAGTTCTGCTTTGTAAATAATAAACCAAAATTAATTTTTTATAAACCGCTTAAGACCAACTTTGTTAGCTGTTGCAATTTTAATAATATAAACTCCGTTAGAGAGTTTTTTAACATTCAATGATTTATCATTATTTGATATTATTTTTGATTTTATTATTCTTCCTGTAAAATCGAAAATCTCAACTACTATCTTTTTTGAAACTGTTGGTAATTTAATGTTTATAAGATCTGAAACTGGATTTGGAGAAATATCAAAATTTAAAAACTTATTTTCTTCATTACTTAATGAATTGATAGCCAAAACTGTAGTGCCTCTATAATCCGGACCATGCCAAGCATAATTCGAAGTACCACCATGAGCATAAATTATAGACAAAGAAGCAGCCGTTACATCAAAAACATAATCATTTGGGTCTTGAGTATCGTTTATTCTAGTTGCTACTATTGTCCTTGTTTCTCCAGTAACTGTATTCGAAATTAAGTTCCAATCTCCACTCTCATTTCCTGGTGAATCTTGAGCTGGAACAGGTCTCTCTAGTGAAGACGACGGTCCTGGCTCTGAAAATGCATCTCTGATAGTACTACCATCAGTCATAAAAATATCAGTTCCATTCATTTCTGAATTTCCAAAGCCGATAGCTAGCCATACATCTGAAGGCCCCGATAAAGTTAATTTAGTTGTTAATGTATTTCCGTTTATTTCAATATTAGTGGTTAATCCTGGTAGTAATGTTTGAGTTCCAGTAGTAACAATTTGTGCAAGTAGTGAAGATGAAATTGATAAATAGAAAATAAATACTATTTTTTTCATTTTTTAGTTTTTAAAAGTTTAATGATATTATTATTATTTATAATTTTAGAATAATCTAATGCAGTATTACCTCGGTTATCCTTAATGTTTGGATTAGCTTGGTATTTAACTAATAATTTGATTATCTCCTCAAGACCAAAAATCACAGAAAAGTGTAATGCTGTAGAATTGTTTTTATCTGTTAAATTAGGATTAGCTTTGTTTTCTAAGAGTAATCTTACTAAATAAATATTTTTTTTAACTGTTGCGGCCATTAATGGAGTTCCATAACTACTTTTTGAATTTACGTCTTTAACATGCCTTATTAAATATTTAGCAACCTCATTGTTACCATAATAACACGCTAGAGTCAAAGCTGAATATCCCTTTTTACTAATTAAGTTTATAATGTCTGCATCAGTTTTAATTATCTGCTTAAGTTCAATTAATGTACCATTTCTGGCAATTTCAAAAATAGAGGGTTCTTGTGCCTTTAAATTTGAAATACAAAACAAGGTCAGAAGAAAAATAAAAAATTTATTTTTTTGTATCAATTTATGTAAAGTTAACGATTTAAAATTATGGCTCTTCGTCACAAATATTTCAAGGAATTAAAAATTATTAACGGAAATATAAAATGTAGTATGGTTATGGGATGTCTTATAATTTATAAATATAATTATAGTATTAAATATTTATTTCTATTCTAGTTTCTTTTAACCTATGAACAACTCCGTTCTCTAACGAAGATGATTCTAAATCTGTTTCAAACACTCCTGCAAATCTGTAAAGTCTGAACCCAAGATTATCAATACTTCTTGGAAATGTTATCCGCTTTACTAAATTAGAAGTAACAGTATTAAACCACGAATTATATTTTTCCGAATCCTTACATTTTTCTGTTATTACCGTCCCGTCTTTACTGATTTGATTATCCCAATCTTCGTTTTTATAAAATTTAGGAAACCATAAATAGTGATTCGGATAAATTTTACTTTTGAACCAGGCTTGCTGAACAGCTTTGTAATTTTGTCCTAAGCAATTACAAGCATCAACTATTTTTCTGAAAGCAGGATTTTCATAAACGTCTAAATATCCTTTTTTACGGAAATGATTTGGGTCAAACTCCTTTTCTAAATCCCATCCTTCCCATTGTTTTCTTTTTTCTATAAGTTTAATTTTAGCTCTTATTTGATCAATCAAAACTGTAATTTGACTATTAATAGAATCTAAATCATCGGTAATTTTAATCCGGCTTATGTGGTGGTCAGTTGCTTGAATGATGTCTGTTTCTCTATGAATATCTAATCCGATTTGCTTTTTATGAAAAGGTTCATCAATTTCAACATGAAGTTTTATCTGAGGAAAGTACATGTCTGTTAAAGCATGACCTTCAGGGCGATTTACATATTG
>ENA-UZWV01007496-UZWV01007496.1-metagenome-genome-assembly--contig:-Day-3-1m-contig-7496_pt1 | contig 11759 bp, 17 predicted proteins | sample MGYA00260342_ERZ794902 | MGnify/ENA metagenome assembly ERZ794902
GGCTCAATAACCAAGCTACAGAAAGCTATGGGACATTCATCTATTAATGTAAGTCTAACTTACTTAAGAGGCTTAGAAATAGCAGAACTGGAAGAAGAAGATATGCCTATGGTTTAAACTAAAAACCTGCCCTAAATAGCTTTGGTTAATAACAAGACAAAAGTTAAAGTTTTGTTAAATTTTTACGAAAAGGGGGGTTATCCGGAGTTGTTGGGTCCTGTAGCAGATAATATATATAAACAGTATATATGACAACAATTCTTATTTTTTGTAGCCTTGGTTTATTAATAGGATTAGCCTGGCACTTCTTTTCCCCACCAAAAGTATTTTTCCCCCTTGAATATCGTGAAGATCCAAGCCGCAAAGAGCTAATGGAAATGTTATGGGATCAACTGACTAAACAAGCTACAAAACAGCAAGTGAATACAACACTTGATTGGAAAACCATACCATCAAATGACGAACTCATTAAGTACATAAATGAGATAATAAAAGATGACAAAGTCAAAATAACAATTAAAAAAACATAATATGAAAAATCTAATTTTATCAATAATAATATCTAGTCTGTTAAACAATAGTTCAAGATATACCAACTTTGAAGGTACTTGGAAAAGCTATAGTACCAAATACACATTAGTGATTTCCAAAAGTGAAAATCAAAATATATACAAAATGGTTAATTATAAAATCATTAAAATTCAAAGATGTAGTGAAGATGCTGGATATTATGAAGCTATTTATAGCCCAGAGGAATTTATAAAAGTGGAAAACGGAAATTTATATTCTTATGTTTCCTGGGATGATTTTGGAAGTTTTCATTGTGATGTTGTTTATGAAATGATAAATGAAAATAAAATAAAAGCGACTTTTAGCGGTGATAGAAATCTAGTCATTTTTTATCATAGATCTGATGATGAGAGTGATTGTAGTTTAATGAACTTATACCATATTCAAGAATCAATAAATAGTTGTCAATAAAATATATTAGTATGTCAAAGAAAAAAATATGTTTATTTATTGTATCGTTTTGTTTTGCTATAATTAACGCACAAGATTATGATAAATTTATTGGAGAATGGACCACTGATAAATCAGATATTATTTTACGGATATACTTCAGTAACACAAATAATAGATTTGATTTCTGGCAGTACAAAGAAATGGAGACTTTAGATTATTATAATTGTAAAACAAAGTCATATAAATACTACCCAATAAGATTTGTAAAAAAGTCAAATGGAAAGCTTAAAGGAGTAATCTTGTATTGGTACAATCAGTATGAAAGTGCTTATTACGAAACAACTTATGAATTGTTAGAAAAAAACAAGCTAAAAGTGACTTTTGAAGGAGATTATAATTTCACTTATATTTACAAGAAAAGAAAAAATTAAGTCTTAAAAAATCTCTATTTTTTTGGTTAAAACCTAGCTCAAGTTCCAATTGGAACGTTAAAAAATTTTAAATTATTTATTTTTATACCATGGACCTAAATAAGTTAATTGACAAATACTTAGATAAAGTAACTGGACACATAAAAAAAAACAGTAAGTCTAATCCAATAAAAACTAAAGAAGAGTTTTTTAGTGTACTAAAGGTTTGGAGAATGTATAACAGGGATAAGGTTGGAGTTTCAATAGGAGACGAAAGTTTTGGCCAATCACCACATTTGTGGTTATCAATTTTAGGTAAGGAATATCACTTAAATAGTGATTCTAAAATTCACGGTATTAATGAATTTTACCAAAACAGAAATAATGATTGGAAAATCATTAGCAACTCAAAGGGAGTAAAAAACAAAATAACAAATAAAGAAGACGGTAAGCAAATCATTGGATTTTATCTTTACAAATCCATATAAGAATTATTTTCTTTGTGTCAATTTTAATAAAACTGAAAGAAGATATGCCTATGGTTTGAATTAAATATGTAACATTTTATTATTTTCATCGTATAACTATATGAACTAAAATTATTTTTATGAATTTATTTAATAGAAAGCCTAAAATTTATTGTGAGTTTGCAAGATTAACTTTTAAAAAAGAGCTGATTGATGTACTCAAACCAAATGATTTATTTGAAATTTATGTTAAAAATGATAATGAAACTTTTAGAATGTCGAAAAAAGAGTTTTATAATTACTTCCCTAATGTAGTAAACTCATCATCTTACAATGATATTGGAAATTACAACTACAAACAAACTCCACAAAAAGCATATAAATTTCTAAAGAAATAATCTTCTCATTTAGTTTTTCTTGTATTATATTGAAGCTTTCGTTTTAAACTTATATTTAGCATGAAAAACTTATATTTATTAAGCTACATATACATTCCACAGCCAACCCTCAAAAAAGAAAACGATATTAAAATCTCAATTGTAAATTTAGTTTAAAGTAAAGTTTACCATCCTTTTCTTTATATATTTTACCAAATCTATGACGAGTAGTAGATGGTGTGTCTAAACTAATATTCTCAAAAAGATAGTCTTTTAGACTTTTAGAATCAATAATATGAAAACCTACACAATCGCCAGATTTTTTTACAACTATTGTGCCATTTGCTAAATAATTTCCATCCCATTTTTTGCCTGCAAAAAAACCAAGTAAAACATCTATTAAAAGTCTCTTAACCTTGATTTCTAATGAATCTTTTTCTCCATAATTAATCTCATCATTTAAAGTGCCATCTTTATGTATTTCATTAATGATTTTGGTTAGTTTAGAAATTCTTTTCTTGTAAAAACTTAAAAGCAAATGGGACACTATGTTTGGCATTAAACTATCAGAAATTTTTAGATTGTGCTGCATCGTTTCTTTTTCTGCTCCAATGTATTTGAATTTACCTCCAAACTTCTCAATAAAAATGATTCTGTCTTTTAGTTTAGTTCTAGTATCTATTGCATTTATTTCGTCAATTTTAGAATCATCAAAATCATCTATTCTAAAAATAAAATTTGTATTACCAGATGCATTTAATAAAGTTGGCTTACTTCCTAGGTAAGATTTAATTCCAAAACATTCATTTTGTTTGTCAATTTCATCGTTTTGAATATCTAAAACAATATCAGATTTTTGAGTACTTGTTCCGCCTTTAATTACATCAAAACCTAATTGTTTCTGTATTATATCAAATTCAGGAATAGTAAAGGTTTTTTTACCATTTATTATTGAGTCCTTAATTAAATTTAATTTTTTTTCACTTAAGAGTTCTAAAATATCAATTTGTCTTTTCTCTTTAGTTTCAAAATCAATTGATTGAATTGTTGATTTATCAATAATGTAAAAATCTAAATCTAAATTTCGTGTAGTTACTTTTTTAAGATTAAAAGAATCAACTTTTTTATTTAAGTCTTTATCAGATAAAAACAATTTTTGTTCCGCTAAAAGTTTAACAAATACTAATAGTTCTGTCCATTCTCCTTTATTTTTTGTTTGTATCATTTTTGGGCTTTTGAAATTTAAAGTTTTTAAATGCCTTAACATTTGTTTTGTAACTTCTTGAACTGCATCAATTGCAACACTATTTCCTAATTGTTTTATTGCTTGAGTTTTGCTAACTGGAAATTCATATTTATCTGGAAAGCCTTGCATCTTCTTACACTGCTCAACACCAAGTTGTTTAACTTCTCCATTCACATAATAAGCGTCCCAATTTCTTCTATCAGTAATAGTGGAACCTCTACCGCCAACTCTTAAAGTAAATCCTATTTCACGACTACATTCCCCATTCCATACATCACTCATATTATATTTAAGTGGTTTGTTTGGAGGAAATTGGAAGCCTTTCATTAAGCCTTCATCTCTAAACCCAATCATAAATGCTCTGGGTCTTAATTGAGGTAAACCATAATCTGAAGCTTTCACAATTTTAAAATAAAATGAATAACCTAATTCATTTTCTAAAATATTACGAATTGTTCTGAAAGTATTACCATCATCGTGTTTTATAATCCCTCTAACATTTTCAAGAAAAAAACCTCTTGGTTTTTTTTCTTGAAGAATCTCAACTATATTAAAGAACAAGTTACCTCTTTCCGAACTGTGATTATCATTAAATCCTCTTTTATGCCCTGCTTGACTGAAAGGTTGACATGGAAAACCAGCACATAAAATATCGAAATCTGGTATTTCAGATACATTCATATTCCTAATATCATCATTGAACATTTTATTTTTAAAAAGTTCTGGTGATATGTTTTTGAAATTATGTTCGTAAGTTTTTCTAGCGTGAACATCCATCTCTGAGGCAAAAACACATTTGCCACCTAAATTATGTAATGCTATGTGGAAACCACCAATACCAGCAAATAAATCTATGAATTTAAATTCTTCGTTCATTAACTTACTCTATTTATTTATTCAATTCGGACAATATCAAAGATAGAATTTTCTAAAAGTATATAGTTTGTTGGACATCTTTTTTTTAGTTGTGACTAACTCGTTTATTATTTTAATTCAAATATTATTAAATTTTTCATACAACTTTTTTTGAAATTAATTCTACTTTAAAATTATCTAGCTTTTTAGGCTTATTTGAGTTATTAAAAGGAGATCTAGCATGTATTTGCTCAGCACACATGTGAATGATAGATGCAGTAGTATACATACCTATAGGGAACCCATGCTGATCAAACGTCACTTTAAAGACGAGTTCTCCACTAAGTTTAGCACTCATTCCTCTTCATCATTTAGACTACCATAACGATCAGTCATCATTTGACGATAAAGCTCTAGACTTTCAGAATCAAAAAGATTGAAAATGGATTCTTCTTTGAAGAATTTGACTTGAATTTGTTTTGTTTTTTTCATTGTATTACAATTTAAGTTTAACATAAATTGCAACAAGAAAGGATGTGGATTACTCGTTTATTTTGGAGAGATCCCGCATTCTAAACCACCGTGCTTCGAGTAAGTCGGTTGGTACGCTTAAAACGTTCCTGATGCGCATCAAATATAGTTATTTTTTAACTGCCCAGTAAAAGGATTATAAATTATTTCTAAACTTTGAGTTTTAGAATTACTAAATTTATCTTATCACCATAAAATTCGTTCAACATGGGATATTTAATTATATAATCTCTAAGAAGTATGAGTTCGCTCAAATTTTTTTCTTTTTTGTATGTTGATATTAAATAATTAATTTCTTTAAAATTTCTAGCAGTTTTCAAGCTAATCAAGGGCAAATAGTCTAACATATATTGACATGCTTTTTTTCTAATTGCTCCATTAAAAATGCTTTCATTGAACTGAGATAGTTCTTTATAAATCTCCAATTTTGTTAAATTTATATTTTCAACCTCACCATAGAACTGTTTTACATATTGAGGAATTCTTTTATTATTTTCTTTATAGTTTTCAGATTCTTTATCTAAAAACTCTTTCAATCTGCTGTTATAATAAGAAACACCATTATTAATTGAGGAAATTATTTTAAGAGCCTCAGTTTCTTTGTATTTTTTTATACTATTTGGGCTACAATAAGAATATTTTCTGTTATAAAAACTGTTTACTTCTTTTTGACTTTTCTTTAATTTTTCATTCTCTTTTTTTGTGCCATAAAACTTTTTTGGTTTTTTATATACAGAGAGTTCTTTTAATCGTTTTACTTTATATTTCTCAACTTTTTTATTAAGGTTTTCTCTGGCATCCCAATAATATTGCTTGGTTAATTTATATTTTTCATTGGTAGTTGGTAGAAATGGGAAATTAACTGCTTGAAGTCTTAAGAGATTTTCTTTAGATAGAGATTTGTTTTCATATAATTCTCTTTGATTATCAACCCAATCTTTAATCTCTAAACATAATCCATTTTTTCTGAAAGAGAGATATTTTTTTTCCCATTCGTCTTTACTGCTTGATAATCCAACTGGATGCCAAATCATACCAAGTTTATTTAGCATATCAATTTTATATTGCTCTAACTTGCCTTTTCTTCTAAGTGATCTTTGTCTTGACTTCCATTTTCCAGCCTCTTCCCTGTTTTTAAACTTTTTAATCTCTTCGAATTCATCTGGACTTAATTCTTTTTTATTAATAATATCTGGAAGTTCATTTACATTGTCGTCAAGAGATTGTGAAAATTCATCATAAAAATCTATTAATTGCTTCGTATTATAATATTTACCATTAAAAATTATTTTAACAGAAAACGCTTCCTCTTCAATGAGTTCAGAAATTATTGCCTCCTTGTGCTTGTTAGGAGATTGGCTAGAGGAAGTAAAGGGTTACCTAATAGCTTAATCTGATTAAGTCTTAATAAAACAGGGATTAGCAATAATGTTAATCCCTTGTTTTTCAATATGTTATAACTAATAATGTATGATAAACGTAGGCATTAGGTAATAACCGCTTATGGGAACATGTAGGACTATAAAAAACGATCTTAAAATTAATAGGGGGGTGTAATTATAGCAGTAAAATAAGCTTCATCTTTTTTGGCTTTTAACTGTCATATAACTGCCAAAAAGAGGTTATTTAAGCCCTTTTTTAGTATATTTGGGTGAGTAACTTATTGGCATAAAACCCCTCAATTATGAAGGGTTTTCACAACTGGCGAAGAGTGCTATATTAAAAGAAACCCACCTGTTGGTGGGCTTTGATTATACTTATGTAGTGTAGCGGTGACACTTGTGGAGAAGATCGGATTCGAACCGNNTGACTGCCAGTCAAGCGCTCTAGCCAACTGAGCTACATCCCCAAAATTTGCCGTAAATTTAAACAAATATTCTTGGGAGCAACCCTAAATGTTCAATTTTAAACATCTCAAAGAACACTTCAAATGTACTAAAAACTGACAGACATTTGACAGACATTTGACAGACATTTGCTTTTAGTTGTTTTCTCAACACGCTTTGTTCCAAAGCTACTGAGCTAAGATGTATCAAACTTGGTCTAATACTTTGAAATATTTTTATTAGTTTTAATGAAAACAAAAGTAATATGAAAAAGCTTTCAACATTTTTTATATTTATAACTTCAGGTACAATTTTGAACGTATGGTTATTTAGACTACATAAGCCTACATCTTTTAGGGGCAATGACGCATCGACTTTAATGGAAGAGTTTTTGGTTTATGGTCTCGACAAGAAATTATTTTATATAGTTGGGGCTGTAAAAGTTATTACTTCCGTATTATTGTTATTTGGCATAATTAAAAAAAAGTTAGTAATTCCTGCTGCTAGTATAATAGCATTAATAATGGTGGTTGCATTGTTGATGCATTTTAAGGTAGGAGATAGTTTTTACAAACATATTCCTGCTTTAATTATTTTTACGATGTGTACGTTATTAGTTTTAATTGAAAGAAAATTAATTAAGTTTTAATAAATAGTGATATAAATGAAAAGATTTTTAATACTTACCGCCTTTTTAATTTTCGCCTGTAGTAGTGATGATAGTTCGGATACGAATGAAAATTCTAATCAGACCTTTTTAGAGAGATATGATGGTGTGGTTTGGCAAAATGACTTATTTGACCCATCAAACCCTGAAAACCCCCAAGCAGACCCTGTATACTTGGTATTTAACAATAGTGAATACCTCTTCAATGGAGGTTGGTTTGACCCTGAATTAGAGTGCGCTAGCTTTAAGGAGGGATATAATGACGATGGTCTTGGCTGTGTAGAATTTATTACAATAGACACAAATCTATCAGACAATTTTAAGTTTATTATTACCGATTGTGAAGGCGATAGCGGTTCAGTAGAAGCTATTACTTTTGATAATGGAAATGCGTTGAGACTTATTTTATCTGACGGTATGCAGGAACAAATTTTTTCAAGAACAAATATCAGTAATCCTTGTAACTAAATGAAAAAAACACTCTTTTTACTTTCGGCTTTATTAATCTTCGCTTGTAGTAGTGATGATAGTTCGGATACGAATGATAATAATGATAATAACAAATTAGTAAGTAGAATTGTTACTTCTGTTTTATTTGAGGGCGAGGAACTCCAAATCGATGCTTCGTACAACTATTATAATAACACCAATAGGATATTAAATATAACAGATAATTTATCAGGCAATATTGAAGTTAATTTTTTGTATGACGATAATGGTAAAATCGTTGAAACAAATAGTCCAAATGGTAATTATAGAACTTTTGATTACGATGATACGGGGAAACTAATTTCTACTAACTTTTTTTATGGCGGTTATGACCACATATCTACCTTTACATACAACGAGAATGGTACTGTAACTCAGTCGTCACAATCAACTCCTAATTCAGATGGCAGTACAAATACTTTTGAACTTGATTTGAATGGTATCATAATAAATGGCTCAATGATTTATGACAACAAAAATTATCCATTTAAAAACATTGAGGGTTTACATTGGTATTTTAGCTCGTTATTTAATTATCCTTTACCCTTTGGATACGCTAATAATCTCTATTCACACTCTTACAACGGTAACGAGCAGATAGCAACTTATACATATAATGAGTTTAATTATCCTACTTTAATTACATCAAGTAATTGGTTTGACCGAGAAAATATATATGTTGAAATAACATACACAAACTAATGAAAAGAATTTTAATACTCACCGCCATCCTCGTCTTCGCTTGTAGTAGTGATGATAGTTCGGATGCGAATGATAACTCTAATCAGACTTTTTTAGAAAGATTTGATGGTGTAGTATGGCAATCAGATGATGAAGATACACTGACTATAATTGATAATGATAATTATTCTTGGAAGAATGTTTTCAATGGCGATTGTAGGGTGTTTTATTTTGGTGTTTTCAATGAAAATTATGAGTTTGGTTATAATATAATTGTTAATGAATATAACTTATTAGTTTTGGATAGATTTGATGTAGACGATAATGTTATTAGCAGAAGTACTGTTATCCCGTCTGAAGATGGTAATTTATTAACTGAAACATATGAAGACTATAGTGACAATACTGAAGATATTATTTATGCCAACAGAACAACCTTAACAGACCCTTGTGAATAATGAAAAAGTTTATACTTCTTTTTGTCTTAACTATAGTTTCCTGCTCTTCAGAAAGTGAGGATAGTAATGCTAACAGTAATACAACTGAAAAAAAAATATTATCAATTGAAATAATTGAAGATAACGACTTATGTATAGAGGGTTATAATTACAGCTATAGCTATGATAATGATAATTTAACTCTTGCAACAGGTCAGTATTATTTATCGTCCTGCTTATCGCAAGGTTGGACTGAATGGGAATATAATGAACCTTTTAATACTGAATATCAATATTTCTCTGATAAAATAGTTGTTTCAAATTTCGGGAACAGTGTTGGAGTTGATGAAGTTTATTTTGATGACAATGGGCATATAACAGGAATGTCGTCTTGGGGAAATTTAGGAGATTACCAAATAATTTTTGATAATGGATATGTAAGTAAATATGGTGTTTTTGATTTTGAATGGCAAGACGGAAATATAATAAGGGTAGATAATAATCAAAACTCAAATTCATATGTTTATACTTACTCAAATATTTCAAATAAAACAAGTTTCATATTAAGACCATTACTCTTCAGCTATAGTTCTATTGGAGAAAATATACCATTATATTCATACGGGCTTTGTGGAGAAAAAAGCAGTAAATTACCTATATCTCAAACGCAGTATTTAAACAATGAAACTGTTGTTTTTAATTACGATTATATATTAGACGATGAAGGCTACCCCATTTATATTAACATAAATGAAACCTCCGATTATAATAATGAAAATTATGAAAGGGATTATACAATGAAACTAACATATACAAACTAATGAAAAGAATTTTAATACTTACTACCGTTCTTGTCTTCGCTTGTAGTAGCGATGATAGTAATGAAAATTCTAATGGAACATTTTTAGAAAGATTTGACGGTGTGGTTTGGCAATCAGCAGACACAGAGGTTGAAGCATTTAAAATAATCGATAATGATAATTATTCTTGGAAAGATGTTATTAATGGTGATTGTAGGGTGTTTTATTTTGGCGTCATCAATGATAATTATGAGTATGGTTGGAATATAATAGTGAATGAGTACAATATATTAGTGTTGGATAAATTTGATGTAGATGATAACGTCATTGCTAGAAGCACTACAATTCCGTCTGAAGATGGGAATGTATTAACAGAAACATATGAAGACTATAGTGACAATACTGAATATATTGCTTCAGCCAACAGAACAACCCTAACAGACCCTTGTGAATAATGAAAAATAAAGTAAAATACGTAAAATCATTAGCTATAGCTACTATAGTTGTTTCTTTAGGAGCTTTAGGATGGGGTGTTTATGAATTAACTAATAATGAGTATTTAATTGGCTTAGGGTTTATTTTTGCAGGAGTTTCTATGAGTTGGAATGTTTGGACTAACTTATTTACAAAGAAAAAATGAAAAAACTTCTTCATATAGTCAACTTCTTAAATTACTACGGATTATATTTTGATGTAAAAATCAACAAAACTAATTATATAAGAATTAGATTGTTTTAAACTTCTCAACTCTACTAATAGGCAAAGGCAAGTCAGTAGCTTCTACTTTATAGCTTCCATTGTCTGTTTACCCTGCTAAATCTTTGAATTTAAAGTTGTCTAAACTTTTCTTGTTTACCTTTTCGTTTCCGTTGCTGTCAATAATAGTTATTTGAATATCCTGTGGGATATCTTCAGTTATATGTTGTTCTATAGATTGTTTAGGCAATGAGTGTTTTAAGGCTATGTCTAATAGCTTTAGTTTTTGGGTGTTGTTTAAGGTGTTGTAATCAAGGTCTTTTAAGATGTGTGTTATTAGTGTTTTAAGGTCGTTTCTAAGGTCTATATTTAATGATTTACCTCTTTTACTAATCTTACCTGCGTTACTTGCTGTTTTACTGTTAAAGGGCATATTTATTTTATTTGTTGTAACTTGAATGAAATAGTTGTTTATGGATGCTTGTCATATTGTATGTTTATTTTCAATCTTTGTTAGTGTCTGTGTTTCTATATGGATGGTTGCAATGATTAGAGAAATCAATTCTTAATCACATTTCTATACTATGTTATTTTGTGTTATAAGTATATAAATATTTATAAACTATTTTGTGTTTTTAAATAAATAAGGCGGTCTAAAACCGCCGCACTTAAACAACTAAAAAGTATCTAAATAATATTCTTTAAATCTTATTAATAAATAAAAGAAAGACTTGATACGCCCCCTCTTCCTTTATGTTTAGTTGATATTGCTAATATCTTGTTAGCTAGTGTACAGGGTAAGCTGTATAACTGTTGGCGTACGGCGAAACATAAAAAGGATTAACAGTTGCAGTTCTTACACTGATTTTGTGTACCTGAACCAAAAAGCGTCCATCTTTATTAGGTGCTTAAAGTACTCGGCAGTTCTGATGCTATACCGACCAATATGGAATTAAACTGTTCTATATTAATATATAAACAATAAAAAGGTATTTTGCATTTTGGTGTTTAACTATAAATGAACATTGCAAGATAGTTATTAATAGAGGTTATTTGAAAAAAACTTATAAACGAGTTACTCACGTATTAATAACTAAACCATAGGCATATCTTCTTCTGTAAGTTCAGCTATTTCTAAACCACGTAAATAGGTCAGAGATACATTTATAGATGAATGCCCCATAGCTTTCTGTAGCTTGGTAATTGAACCTGTACGCTTGAATATTTCTATTGCCCCTGTGTGTCTAAAAGAGTATAGTGTTTGGTCTTCTTCAAGCAGTTTAGAAACCCTTTTAAAACGCCCCCAAAGTGTCT
>ENA-UZWV01005534-UZWV01005534.1-metagenome-genome-assembly--contig:-Day-3-1m-contig-5534_pt1 | contig 11702 bp, 7 predicted proteins | sample MGYA00260342_ERZ794902 | MGnify/ENA metagenome assembly ERZ794902
AACTTATAGTAGCGGTGGTATTACCTGTGAAGGAGAACCTGAAACCTTTAGTATTACGGTAAACCCTACACCACAAATACAAGACAAATTTAAAGAGATTTGCTCTTCTGAAACTTTTATAGTAGATCCGGTTGACATGGTTGATGGCGATATAGTTCCGTTAGGAACAACATATACATGGACTTTATTAGTCCCTAATAGTGAAATCCCAGATGCATCAAATGGATCTGGAGCAGTGATTTCTCAGACATTGACAAATGTGAGTAACAGCGTTCAAAATATAAGTTATAAAGTCACTCCGACTTCAGGTATAGCTGGAAATTGTTCAGGAATTCCTTTTGAGGTAGTGATCTCAGTAGCGCCTTCACCACAGGTACAAGACCAACAATTTGAAATCTGCAGTGGAGAATCCATTTCATTTTTACCCGTGAACGATCCCCCGACTACTATAATTCCGGACGGAACACTGTACAGTTGGACTTTTGTCAATAATGTTAATGTTTTTGGGGCTATCGATGGGCTGAATCAAATTCAATTTGAACAACCAACTTTGATAAATGATAGTAATATAAATCAGTCTGTAATATATACTGTAACTGTTGGTGCTGGAAATTGTGCAAGTAGTTTTGAAATAGAAATTATTGTAAAACCAACACCTTTTATTCCATATGATTCTGGTTTAACAGATACTAGATGTAGTAATGATCCATTTGTAATAGACCCAATAAATGGAGTTCCAGACGCCACATATATTGTACCCACAAATACAACTTACACATGGGTTGTAGTGCCAAATAACAATCTGAGTGGTTGGAGTGACAACAATGTACAGACGAGTTTAATTTCACAACAGTTAGTAAATTTAACAAATACACCACAAAATATTGAATACTTAATCACTCCTTCAAATGGTACTTGTGAAGGTCCTGTTTTTAGTGTGGATATTTGGATAGAGCCAAAACCATCTATCCCAGATCATTTTGAAACAGTATGTGATGGAGATTCATTTGTATTTGCTCCTGTAAATGGCGTATTCCCTGATACAACAACTATTGTTCCCGATACTACATTATACTCATGGGTTGTTACAGATGTTAGTGGCGGTGATATTTCTGGGTACAGTAATGGCATCGATCAGCCATTTATAGACTCAGGAGCACTCTTTAATAGTAGTCCTGATATTCAGACTCTAATTTATGAGGTAACACCCAGGTATTACAAAGCATCAAATCCAGGAGTGGCACAATGTGTTGGAGAATCTTTCAATATTACAGTTTCTGTAAACCCAGAAATAGAAGATAATGCAACTATAACGAATATCAGTTGTAGTTATAGCCCGCTTTGTGGAGGAAGTATTGAATTAAATCCAGTAGGTATTGGAACACTCACCTATTTCTGGACCTACACAGGTACAGAAATCAATGCAATATCCAATCCAACATTACAAGATCAATACAACCTATGTCCTGGAGACTATTCGGTAGCGATTACAGATTCTTTAGGGTGTACCTATACTTTTGACTATGTTATAGAACCTCCGCTTCCGATTACTTTTGATCTTTTATCATTAGTTGATTTGTCTTGTAATAATGTTTCACCAAGTTGTGATGGCTCAATTGAAGTGATGCCTCAAGGTGGAACAGCACCCTATACGCTATTGGAATGGTATACAGAGTCAATTCCAAATTCCGGAAACTTTGATACAATTGTAGAAACTGGAGATAGTGAATTAAATAATGCATGTGAAGGTAATTACGTGTTAAAAGTATTGGACACTAATGGCTGTGAATTCACATCTCCAATATATACAATCGCTCAAACAGCAAGTCCGATTTTGATTAGTGAAACCCTATCAAATTATAATGGATCTGAGGTAAGTTGTTTGGGAGCAAACGATGGATTTATTGATGTTTCTGTCTCAGGAGGTTCAGGAAGTTTTACCTATACTCTTTCTCCAGGTGGAATTTTAGATAGCGATTTAAGTACTCCAAATGTTCTTGAGTTTAGAAACCTCCAAGCAGGCACATATACTTTGACGATAACAGACACCAACTGTCCAAACAATATAATGTTTGAATATACTTTGGAAGCACCTACACAACTCAGTACTTCAAACACTTTAGTTTCAGGACCAGCACTTTGTTTTGGAGATACAGTAACTTATAATATTGCTGCCACTGGAGGAACACCACCTTATGTTGGAACAGGAAATTATACATTGCCCGCAGGAATTCATTCTATTGTGGTTACAGATGCAAATGGCTGTCAAACTACTGAAACAATTACTGTAATTGAACCTGCTGAATTAACAGCTACAGCGAATATAACGAGTCCGATATTGTGTTATGGAGATGTCGCAGAAGTAACAGTTACAGCATCAGGAGGAACGCCACCTTATGTTGGAACCGGGGTTTTTAATACTACTTCGGGGAATTATGTCTATACAATTACCGATGCAAACGGTTGTGAATATTCTAATAATATTTTCATAGATGAACCAGGTGAACTATTATACACAATTGATTCTGTGATAGATCCAACCTGTTCTCCAGATTGGAGTTATTCTAATGGATCAATCTGTATTACTATTACAGGAGGAACAAATCCATTTCCTATTGGAGCAGGATGGACCTCTCTCGGTGGAGGTGTTTGGTGTTTGGAAAATATTTCAGCCGGAACCTATACTATTGATATTGACGATGCAAACAATTGCTCTACTAACACAAATAGTACAGAAGTGGTTCTTAACAGACCTCCTGTTATTGATGCACAAATTACTTCAACTGTTACAGAAGATTGTGATAATAATACCATGATTCAAACCAATTATGTATTTGTTACAGGAGGAAGCCCTCCATACGAGATTTCTTGGTCTGGGGGAGATGTCTGTGACCCTATTAATCCACAATGTATGGAAACAACAGAATCTGGAACATATACTGCATTCATCCATGATCAAGAAAGTTTAGCAAATGGTTGTCCGCCAATTGAGGTAGAAGTAGTAATTGACTTACCAGAAATTGGAGATGCTGCATTTAGTTATTCTTCACCTAATAGTGTTTTTTGTAATCAACTTGCGAATAACGAACTCATTACATTCAATAATGAATCTACAGGAGATGTTGTTAATTTTTATTGGAATTTTGGAGATGGCTCACCTGTAGTCGTTGGAGAAATGACACCAACACACTTATACGCAATGGCTGGATCCTATGAGGTTTCTCTAACGGTAGAATACCCTTCTGAATGTTGTACAGAAACCTACACAGAACTTATTGTAATAACAAAAGGATATGAACTTGAGATTCCAAATGCATTTACACCAAATCAGGATGGGATAAACGATACGATAAGACCCCTATTTGACTGTATGGATAATGTACAGATGTCTATTTATGATACTTGGGGAACACTCCTATATTTTGAAGAAGGCACAAACCTCGTAGGATGGGATGGATTTATTAGAAATATCCCTGCAGAAAATGGAAACTACATTCTCTATGTTAAAGCTCTCACAAACAGCGGCAAAGAAATTACAAGAAGTACATCAATAACTTTAATTAAATAAGATGAAAAAATACTTAATCCTTATACTGTTTTTTTATTGTAAATTTAGCAATGCCCAGGATGTTATATTTTCACAAAATTTCTTGGTTCCAGAGACCTTAAATACTTCTTTCACTGGAGCAACTAGAGGAACCAAAACAGGAGCTGTTTTTAGATCTCAATGGAGAAGTAGTGCTCTAAAAGTATCTTCGAACTTCGCTTTTGCAGATACATGGTTTGAGGGATTTAAATCTGGAATTGGTATCAGTGTATTAAATCAAAAGGAAAGTGGTTCAAGTTATACTTTCAATCAAGTAAATCTAAATTTTGCTATGGCCTTTGAAATTAGTGATACTTGGTTTTTTAGACCCAGTATTTCTGCTGGTTTTGGAAATAAAAATTATGGGTTTCAAAATTTACTCTTAGAAGATCAAATAAATTTAGGAAGTAGTTTTTTAAATACTGCTACTATTGATCCTTCTGTTCTAAAATCACAAAGATCTTTTGTTGATGTTAGTTCATCTATTCTTGTCAATAACGAGGATTCCTGGGTCGGTGTAACCGTAAGGCATTTAAACAAACCTAATATTTCACTCACCGAAGCTGGAAATGTACCATTAGATATTTTCTTTTCAGCTCATGGTAAATACTATTTGCCTGTATTAAATAATGTTCGAACATGGCTCGCGGATAAAAGTAAAATTTATGTATTGTCAAATTATATGAAGCAGGGTGCATATAATCGTTTTGATGCAGGACTGCAATACGTTTTTGATGATAGTATATCAATCGGATTAACAATGGCCACAACCTCAGCAAAGAATACAGATAACTCAAAACCTATAAACTCTTTTAGTACATTTACTGGAGTTCATTGGATGGGTTATAGATTTGGGTATTCTTACGAATTTAACAGTTCAGAATTAATAAATACAGGAGGTATTCATGAATTCTCTATATCTTATGATTTTAACGTTAATATAAGAGAATTAAATCGCTACAAGTGTGTACCGTTCTTCTAAACTCAGAAAAATGCCACTACATTTATTTTTTGAAGAAAAGTAACTTATTACTATTAAGAGACCATTGCACTTCTTTGAATTTTTTAAGAAACTGAACACCTAATAATGAAGAGTTTGCAGATTCAAGAGTCTCTACAGCTGCAATTACATTTCTTACTTTATAAGTTCCAATCGTTAATTCTTTAATTTTGATTAATTGATTATCGGAGGGCTCTCCACTCACTCCCACGGTAGAAATAGTAATGTTTAAGTCTTCATACTCTAAGCCATTCTTTTTTAAGTACTCAAAAAGTTTAAAACCAATAGAAAACATTTCAGCTCCAGTATCAAAAACAAATCGAACGGGTTGGATTGGTATTTTTGTTTGAAATCCAAGATAGACATACATAGTATCGTCATTTTTTTCACGCTCTAAATCAATAGAAATGGATTGCAGTTCTCCCAGAATATCTTCAGCCTCATAATAATTTTCAATATTACTGGTTTTACTGACAGAAATACCATCTTGAAATCTACTTTCAGTAATAATATTATTTTGTGTGTAAACTTTGAATCCCGTGTTTAATTTTCCATTTGAATAATGAGAACCTACGGTAGTTTCTTTAAAGGTTTTAGCTGTGTACTCGGTTTTAGAAATTTCGCCTTCTTTATAATTTCGAATTGATCGATCTCCATTTTCAAAAAAAACTTCTTTTAGTCCTTGAAAAAGTTCATCATTTTTAAAGACTCCTTTTAAAAGTTGATATTGACCACTAAAAATAATTTTTTGTTCTCCTGTTCCGTGGAACATATTGTTTTTCCAATTTCCATTGTAATAACCTTTGTTTGCATACTGCATCTTCCCAGTCCCATCCATAGAGTTTTTAAACCAATTACCAGTATAACTGTTCCCATTGCTAAAATTCATCGTACCCTCACCACTCATGGAGTTTCTAATCCAATTACCTTGGTAGACATTTCCATTGTTGAAAGTTAATGTTCCAAAACCATCGGCATTCAATTCATAATCTAAGCAACCAATATATGTCCCTGTTGTAAATTTTTTAACATCAGTACACTTTATAATTTTTTCTTGACTAAAAAGATTAAAAGAAATAATTAAAAAAAGGAAACTAAATCGAAACATGGAAATTTTTACACAAAAGTAAGAAAAATAAAGCCTAGATATAACATTTTATCAAAGACGCTACTTCACATCGAACCTTTTGATATCAATTGCTGGATCCAAGGATTCACCAATCTCTAAATGAAGGAATAAATTCTTCGCAATTGTAGGAGAAATCATAACGCCACGTGTACCAAGACCGTTTAATACAGCTAAATTTGAAAACTGAGGATGTACACCAACCATGGGTCTTCTGTCTTTTACTGCAGGACGAATACCAGCCGCCTGCGCCACAATTTGAAATGGCGTATCGAGCACCTTTTTTAGTTTCTCAATCAATTCATCCCTTCCTTGAGTGGTTGGAACAGAGGTTTTATCTGCATGATTGAAAGTAGCACCCACTTTATAAAGATGATTTCCAATAGGCATTACAAATAAGGTAGATTTCAATAAGAAATCGATGTCTAATTTAGGTGCATGAATGGTCATCGTTTCCCCTTTAACTTCCTCGAGAGGTAAATGATTAAAATAAGGATTTTCTTTTAAGCCAAAGCCTTCGGAAAAAACAATTTTAGATGCAGTTAAATCTTGATATCTTACAAGGTTATTTTCAAAAATAAGTTCTTCATGGTTGAATTTTTCAAATCGAATCCAATCATTTTCCTGTAAATAGTTTCGGTAGGTTTCCACCAAATGATGCGTGTCGATGCGTCCGCCTTCTTTTACATTCCCAAAGGAATGATCTCCTAAAATTCCAGCATAAGATTGTTTGTCCAAAGTGGCATCTAAAAAAGGAGCTACCTTGGGTTTGTCAAATGCAGAAAACCAATTATTTTGATCTGCTACCGATTTGAAAGCTTTTTTGATGGCGAATTTATGATCAAAGGAAGTTTCAAATTTCTTTTCCAATCGTTCATAGAAAAGAAGTGCTACTGCCAATTGTTCTTTCGCATTCCATACCGGAGAGTATCGTTTTAAAATAACTGGATTGTAAACTCCGCCTGCAACTAGCGAAGAAGTTTGAGAACTGTCTTCAAACACCAAAAAACTTTTATTGGCAGCAATTAACTCCTCAATAAATGCCAAACCAGCCAACCCTAAACCAACAACGATATAATCTAACTTCATGCGTCAAAAGTAGTTTTTTTACAATAAAAAAGCGTTCTAATTTAAAAATTAGAACGCTTTAAATAGCTATATATAGAACTTTAATAGTTCCACATGTCTATTTCTTTATTTCGGATGGATTCTTTAATCTTCTCAGCTTCTAAGAGTTGAAAGATAGAATTTTTGGTATATTCATCAATACTTCTGTTTTGATAGACATTTTCTTCTCTTACAATAACAGAACTGAATCTTCTCGAATTTAATAAATGATCAAATGTGATTGGGCTCACTGAATTGTCTGGGTTGAATACTTTTGAATCGTGAAGTATCTGTCTTGATTCAGGATAAAAAACCCAATATAAAATATTCATTTTCTCTAGTTTTGGTCTTGGATAGTCTTCAACTGATAATTGAGGGTTATTATTTTCCCATTGATTTCTAGCTACTTCATTTTCACATTTTGTTCCTGCATCAAATCCATACAATGGCGCTATTCCAAGTAATCTATATTTTAATTCTCCTTGGCGTTTGTCAAAATACCACATTCCTTTAATCATAAATTGAGTGATATCCTTGGGTTCAATCGTTGAAGGTAAACCATTATTACAGATTTTTTTCATTATTGATTTCAATTCTTTAACATTTCTTTTCTCTTTAAAATAAGCATCTTCGTATATTTCTAATTTACTAGAATTTACCGCTGTTTGTAGTGTGTTAAAAAGTGAAAGCCTATCTGTACCAATACTATTCAAATCTGTCGGGTAATAATAAGGATGATTTATTTTTTGGTTTAAATCAATTATTTCCCAAACGACTTTCGACCAAAGCACATCTTCATTGCTCGTATAACCATATGGAAGTGGCGTGTCTAGACTATCAACTTTAATTTGACTAACAGTTTTTTTACCTATATTTTCAACTTTGTTAGTGTTCAATATATTCGTTTGGGCATGAATAGTATTGGTTGAAAAAATCAATACCAAACAACAGCGAATCAAGAATTTTATTAACTTCATAATTAAATTTTTTATTTAGCGAACTTGAATAGAGGTAGAAAAAATCTTTGGTAATTCGTAGGAAGTTCCTTTTGCATTAGCTTTAATCTGACCGATGGTGATTACGGTTCCACTCTTTGCGCTATTGATAGCTTTAATAGCTCTTGCGTTCAATTTTGTTCCATTAACTTCAAAACTTCTTCCTGCAACGATCACTAAGAATTGTTTGGTGTCTATTTTTAAGTCAAAGTCAAAATCAACCATTCCAACAGTAAAAGAACTCCTAATCAACGCAGCTTTTGACATTGATCTTGGGGCCTCATTTCCATTTACCAACATGACTGCTGGTGGAATGTCTTTGGTTCGAATCGTTTGTTTATCCCTTACAATAGTCCCATCACTTAGTTTCGCAGAGATGTTTAAAACTACTTCCTTGCCTTTAGAGCTTGGAATAAGATTGTATTTTCCTGTAGAATTCCTGTCTTTAGTAAAGCTTTCATGTCCACTTGGTGTAATTCTAATATCTTTATCAGGCACCCCTGGTAAAGCTACCGAAATAGGGTTTGAAATCCCTTTATAAACCACTTTCATTTTATCTGCCGATACAATGGCTGCATTGGGTTTGTTAACAACTGAATAGGAAGATTTAAAGGTAATTGGTTTCTCTACTCCGTCCTGAATAAAATAAATAGTTCCTTCTATGTTCTTTGGTCCAGTCGTTCTGTCTGCCCTTAAGTCAACATTCACGGCACCTTCTGAATAGTTATCATATGCTTTCCCGTTTAAATCTACTCTTGTAGGTTTTAAAGTAGGATCTTCTTTTCCAAGAACTATGGTTCCTGTAACTTTTTCTCCAGGGAAGAAAACATATTTATCTAATTTTACAATACCATTAAAGTTGCTGAAGTTATTCCCTTCTGAAGCTGCCCCACCTAACAAATGGTCAAGATAAGTAGCTTCTGTGGTCCTAATATCTGTTTGTATTTGAGTGAAATTTGTTAATGAGGAAACCATTGGCATTCCTTCGTACCTTGCATTTAACCAATTTTGAGGTGCTTTGCCTTTTCTTTTAACATCATTCGTCTCAAATTTTTCTGCAACGGTTACTTTAAATTTATCCGTAGTCCAAGCATCCGAACTATCAGCAGTTATTTTTATTAAATTATCACGATAATTAGTAAGCATCGATAAAAATGCATTTCCTTCATCAGAAATTTTTCCATTTTTAAAGAATTTTTGATTTAACCATTCGGGAGAATCCATATACTCGTATTTCTTCTCTGAATTTAGGTTTTCAGCTGAAATAGAGCTCAACATAGAATCTTTTAATGCTGCTACGTATGCGTATAAAGAATCTGAGGACTGTCGTACTATTTCTGCCTTGTCGTATAGCGGTCTGTATTTGTCAACTTCTGAACCTGAAATTGCTTTTGTTTTTAAGCTACCATATAGATTGTTTAAATTTTTAGAAGTAAAACTATTATTCGCTTCTAGCTTTTCATTTGTATATCCAAAAGCACTCAAAACCTCTTTACTCATATTTAATGCTAACATCGCAATAAACACCAGGTACATCAGGTTTATCATTTTCTGCCTTGCATTCATTTTTCCTCCTGCCATTCTAATTAGTTTTTTTAAGTTAGTATTTTTTCTTTAATAGAACTAATTATTATTTGTTTGTCATTGCAGAAAGCATTCCACCATATACTCCGTTTAAAGAAGATAAGTTTTTTGCTAAAGAATCCATTTGTTCTTTTAATTTTTCTGTATTTTCAACAACAGCTTCATTTAAGGCTGTTTGTTTGCCAGCGCTTTCCATTTGCACTTTGTACAATCCGTTTAAAGATTCCATTTGAATGGCAGCCATCGTCATTTGTTCGTTGTATTTGTTCGTTGCAGAAATGGATTCTGAGGCAGCAGACAATCCTTCTGCAGCTCCTTGAAAATTTTTCATGCTTGTTCCTAAACTTTCCATTAATTTAGAATCTATGTTTGCTTCTGCCAACAATGTATCTAGTTTTTGAGAAAGTAAACCATCCGCTCCTTGCTGCTGTTCTGAAGTACCCTCTTCTCCTGCTAATTCAGGGTATACTTTAGACCAGTCCAGATCATCTTCAGGAGTATCAAAAGCTGAAATCGCAAAAACAATCGCTTCTACAACCAAACCAATTGTTAACATGACGCCTCCGGTTAAAATACCGTATTCTAAATGCTGTATTTTAAATAAGGCACCAATAATAACGATTGCTGCTCCCATTCCGTATACGAAATTCATTCCTTTTTTGTAAGCTTTTGACTGTGCCATAATTTTTTTCTATTAGGGGTTTTGTTTATTTATTTATTAATATCTCCAATATAATCTTGAACGGTTCTAAAACCGATAAAACTTCTTGCAGTGTCTGCGTATTCGAAATCTCTTGTTCCAACTTCCAAGAAGTAGGCAACGTCTTTCCAAGATCCTCCACGTACTATTTTTCTTTTATTTTTTCGATCTTCTACATTTGGATTCATGGTAGAACTCAAATAATAAGAAGCACCATTGTACGCAGTACTCGTCCATTCTGAGACATTTCCAGCCATGTTATACAAGCCATAATCATTGGCATTGTAGGATTTTGCTTCTACTGTATACAAAGCACCATCTACGGCATAATCACCTCTTACGGGCTTAAAGTTTGCTAAAAAACAACCACGATCACTTGTCGTACTTCCAGTTCCCCAAGGATAGGTTGCAAACTGAAGTCCACCACGAGCGGCATACTCCCATTCTGCTTCTGTAGGCAATCTAAAGGCTGGAACTGCTGCAGCGTTTTTCTTTCCGCGTAAATAATCATTTTTCTTTTTTGTTCTCCAATGACAAAAAGCTTTTGCTTGATCCCATTTAACCCCTACCACTGGATAATCTCCATAGGCTTGGTGGCGAAAATAATCTTGGTGCATTGGATCGTTGTAGGAATAATTAAAATCTTTGATCCAAACAGTAGTGTCTGGGTAAATTGGCAAAGGTTCTACTTTAATCTTGTAGTCTTTCCTATTAGCTCCTTTTCTTGCAGCTTTTTCAAGATCAAATTCTGAATAATAATATTTGATGTATTCTGTTTTAAAAGTTCGAATTCCGGCTACCGCATCCTCTTGTTCAATGTATAATGAATCAATGGCTTCAACATAATACTCATCTGGAGATTCTTTCAATGCAAATAAGTCAACGTCCCAGTTTAAAGGTCTTAAGTTTTCTGTTGTTGCTTTATTTTCTTGAAATTTCTGATAAGCAGTTCTTGCAGTATCAGAATCTGCATATGCAAAGGCTTCTATTCCTGTTGAAGTTGCGGGTGCTCCAGTTGCGGTTTGACCAATCAGACTTTGTTCTTCTGCAGCTTTTGCCAACACAGTTCTAGTAATTGAATCTCGAACCCAAAAAACAAATTCTTTGTATTCATTGTTAGTAATTTCAGTTTCATCCATATAGTAAGGCCTTACCGTCACCGTTTTGGTCGGTGTATTAAGGGTTCCTATAATATCTTCATCTTGTTTACCCATGGTAAAAGATCCTCCTGGAATTAGAGCCATCCCATACGGCTTCTCTGAAAACCATTTCTTTTTGGCTTTTATACCTACCAATTCGCCTCTATCGTTAGAGCCACAACTGTAAAAAACCGTTATTAAGAGTGCAAATATTGCTGCTTTCTTCATATTATCTGATATCTTATCTAAAAAGTTCGTAAACTTATTATTATTTTTGTTAAAAACCAATTCTAACAGCATCTTTTAATCGAATCTTTTTTCACTGTAAATTAAACCAATTTTCGCATTGCTTTGTACCACTTATCTGGAATAATTTCCTTTGTTGCGGCTATATAATCTTGATATGTACATGGTATTAACGCATGTCTTTTGTATTTATTATCGGATAAAATATTAATTTCAATC
>ENA-UZWV01002522-UZWV01002522.1-metagenome-genome-assembly--contig:-Day-3-1m-contig-2522_pt1 | contig 11688 bp, 12 predicted proteins | sample MGYA00260342_ERZ794902 | MGnify/ENA metagenome assembly ERZ794902
TTTGTTAACAAAAGTTGTTAGCTTACTGCAATTATTTCGAAAGGAAGGTCAACTGCTACGTCTCTGTGAAGACGAATATTAGCGTTGTATTTACCTAAACGCTTCACATTTCCACCAGTGACATTGATAAACTTCTTGTCAATAGCATGTCCAGCCTTTTCTAATGAAGCGGCTAAATCAATGTTATTTACAGATCCGAATAATTTATCACCAGTACCAACTTTAGCTGATATTTTAATATCTAAACCTTTAAGTGCATCTGCGAGCGCATTTGCCTCATCAACAATTTTCTTTTCTTTGAAAGCACGTTGTTTTAAATTTTCTGCTAACACTTTTCTAGCAGATACCGTAGCGAGTATAGCTTTGCCACCAGGAATTAAAAAGTTTCTACCATAACCGTTTTTCACTGTTACAACATCATCTTTAAACCCCAATCCTTCTACGTCATGTTTTAATATAAGTTCCATAGTTATAATAGTTTTATTTCAATAAATCAGCTACATACGGCATCAAGGCTAAATGTCTCGCTCTTTTCACAGCAACAGAAACTTTCCTTTGATACTTTAGTGAAGTTCCAGTCAAACGTCTCGGTAATAACTTACCTTGTTCGTTCACAAATTTTATTAAAAAATCTGGATCTTTGTAATCGATATACTTGATGCCCGATTTTTTAAAGCGACAGTATTTTTTTGCTTTGTTAGTGTCAATATTTAATGGCGTTAAATATCTGATTTCACCATCTTTCTTACCTTTGGCTTGTTGTTCTATAGACATAATTACGCTTTTTCTTTAAGTTTAACTCTTCTTCTTTCGGCCCATGAGATTGCATGCTTATCTAAAGTAACAGTTAAATAGCGCATAAAACGTTCGTCACGTCTAAACTCCACTTCTAGAGGACCTATAGCATCACCTGGAGCAGTAAATTCAAATAAGTGGTAAAATCCACTTTTTTTGTTTTGAATTGGATAGGCTAATTTTTTTAGCCCCCAATCTTCTTTCGATACCATCTTTGCTCCTTTAGAAACGAGTAATTTCTCGTATTTCTTTACTGTTTCCTTTATCTGTGTGTCAGATAAAACGGGATTCAAGATGAAAACAGTTTCGTAATGATTCATAAAATTATAGTTTTTGTTTTAAAATGGATGCAAAAATAAGTATTAATTATTGTTTAGACAACATTAAATGGCATTATTAATATTCATTATAAAATTCGTTTAACCGATTTTTGAGGTTTTAAACGATTTATTTTTTGTAATATTGTTTATTAATGATCTTAAAACCAAATCAATATGACTTTAAACTGTATAATTATTGATAATGACCCCCTTCAAAGATTAGGAACTTTGAATATTATAAAAGAAAACCCTTCAATAAAAATTATTGGTGAATTTTCTTCCGCTATCGAGTCAAAACGATTTCTACAAAATAACCATGTAAATTTGATAGTGATGGAAGTTAACTTTCCTGTTTTAAATGGATTTGATTTAATAGATTTTTGTAACAATACCAAAGAAATATCTACTCCTCGGATTGTTATTACTTCCCATGATGAGTCACAAGCATTCAAAGCTTTTGAATACTACGTAACAGATTTTATCTCCAAGCCTGTGAATAAAGACAGATTTGATAAGGCCATTTCAAGAGTAATATCAGAAGTGAAAATGAATAATAACTTTGAGGATCTTAATAGTGAACATATTTTCGTTAAGAGTAATTTGAAAAAACGGAAAATTTATATAAATGAAATTAAATGGATTGAAGCGCTAGGAGATTATGTTAAGCTAATAACTAATGACAAAAGCTATGTGATTCTTTCCACTATGAAAGCTTTCGAAAACGAGCTTCCAAAAAAACTCTTTTTAAGAATTCACAAGTCCTATATCGTAAATCTAAAAAAAGTTGAGAGATACGATAGCAAACACGTTGAAATTGAAAAAATAAAACTTCCCTTGAGCAGAACACGAAAATCCGAACTAAGCAAAGCTTTGGATATTTAATTTCAATAATTATCTACATTAACAATTACACTTACCCCTCTATAATCCTTAGTACTTAAAAATGTTGTTTTAATTTTATTTATAGCTGATTTAGTTTTTAATAATGAATGGTTTTGAGGAATTTTAAGAAGAATATTTTTGTGATATTGATTCCTTATCCTTGAAACTGGAGGAAATTCTGGTCCTAGTACATTAGTGCTAAAAACTCTGCGTAAGCTTATAGCTAGCCATTCTGATCCATTATTTACCTTATTATAATCTTTATGCTTGAGTGTAAACTTAATTATACGACAAAATGGTGGATATTTATAGATTCGTCTTTCCTCTAGCTGCTCAGTAAACATGGATTCAAAATCGTTAACCGATACCTGCTGAAGTATAGCATGGTGTGGATTATAAGTTTGGATAATTACTTTACCTCTAACGTCCGTACGTCCAGCACGGCCTGAAACCTGTTGAAGTAGCTGATAGCTTCGTTCATGAGCTCTAAAGTCTGGGAAGTTAATTAACTGGTCGGCGTTAAGTACACCTACTAACTTGACATATCTAAAATCTAAACCCTTTGTTACCATTTGGGTACCAACTAAAATATCAACTTCTTTGTTTTCAAAACTAGAAATAATTCTATCATAACTATGTTTACCACGAGTCGTATCTAAATCCATTCTAGCTACTTTAGCGTAAGGAAATAAAAGCTCTATCTCTTGCTGAATTTGCTCAGTTCCAAAACCTTTAGTATCAATTTCTGATCCCCCACAAGCTCCACAGGAAATTTGCATGGACATCGTGTAACTACAATAATGACACCTTAATTGATTTCTATATTGATGAAACGTAAGACTAACATCACAATTCGGACATTCTGGTGTATGACCACAAGTATTGCATGAAACTACAGGCGAATATCCCCTACGGTTTTGAAACAGTATAACCTGAGCCCCTGACTGGAGTGTATCTTTAATTTCAGTGATTAGTCGATCGCTAAAATGATTAGTCATTTTCTTTCTCTTATACTTTTCTTGTAAATCAACCAATTCAATTTCTGGCATCAAAACATTGTTAAAACGATGCTTAAGGGCTATGTATCCATACTTATTTTGCTTTTGAGCATTATAATAACTTTCAACACTTGGAGTAGCTGAACCTAAAATTGTTTTAGCCTTGAACATTGTCGCTAATACGATTGCAGTATCACGCGCATGGTAACGTGGTGCTGGGTCAAATTGCTTATATGACTGCTCATGCTCTTCGTCAACAATAATTAGACCTAAGTCTTGAAAAGGTAAGAGTACAGATGAACGAGCACCTATTATAACTCTGGCTGAACTTGAATTATTAAGAACATGATTCCAAACTTCTAGCCGTTCGTTTTGAGAATATTTAGAGTGGTAAACTACAATCTGATTCCCAAAGTACCGCTCTAATCGATGAACAAGCTGAGATGTTAACGCGATTTCTGGCACTAAATAAAGAACTTGTTTTCCTTGAGCTATTACAGCTTCTATTTTTTTTACATAGATCTCTGTTTTACCAGACGATGTAACTCCATGTAAAAGACTAATATCATATGTTTTAAAAGAAGTATTTATTTCCTCTAAAGCTAATTCTTGGTGCTTATTTAGAGATTTTGAAATACTTACTTCGGAATTATCAAACTTAACTCTGTCGGTTTGAAAAAAATAATCTTCAAAAATACCTTTATCTATTAACGTTTTAACCTGTGAAGAGCTAGCATTACTTTTTGCCTTAAGATCTGAAACTTTTATGTGAGAATCTACGGCTGATAATGAAAAATAGTTTAGAACAAGCTCACGTNNTTCAAGGTTTTAAGTAATCCTTCCAAAGAATCTTGAGAGGCATAATCTAAATGAATTTTCACACATCTTATAAATTTAGGTTTGTATTTCTCAAATACTTCTTGTTCTAAAACTATAGACTTCTTATCAATTAGACCTTGTAAAGTTGGAAATGTATTTTTTTTATTAAGAACCTTGTTAATTTCATTAATTTTTAAGCTTGATTGCTGTTGTAATGCTTCATAAATTAAATACTCATCATCAGAAAAAGAAGAAAAGTCAAAATCACTTGACTTGTTCAAGGAAATTAACGTTTCGCTTTCAAGCAAAAAAATACTAGGTAATGAAGCGCGCAAGACCTCTCCCATTGTACACATATAGTAACTAGAAATCCACTCCCACAACTGGAATTGAAAAGAATTTAAAATCGGTGATTTATCTAATATGCTATGAATTGATTTAGCTTCATAAGCAGCGGGTGGATTTTTATGTAATTTATAAACTAAAGCAGTATATATATTACGTTTTCCGAAAGGGACGGTAACCCTAAATCCTGGTTTAATAAATTTAGCCTCAGCTGCTGTAATAGCATAAGTGTAGTTACGCTCCAAAGGCAACGGCAATATAACATCAATAAAATCAATATTTATTAACCGCATTTTTTCCTTAAAAGTTGTAAAGATGCATTTAATTCATGTCCTAAAAGAATGATATTGGCATTTAACCAAAAATAAATTAAAAGGATTAATAATCCACCAATAGAGCCATACAACTCATTATACTTAGAAAAATTTTCAATATATATACCAAACAAATAAGAAGATAAAAGAATTAAAAAAGTAGTAAAAAATGCCCCTACAGAAAAGAAACTAGATGATTTTCCGTCTTTGGTACCGAAATAATAAATAGTAGCCATACTAACGTAGATCATCAATACAAAAAAGAAGTATCTGGCTTTAGTAATCCAAAATAGTTCACTTATTGCATCTGTTTTAGAAAATGTATCAATAATTGGATGAATTAGGTATATCTGAGCATATCCAAAACCAACGACTGTCAGAATTACAATAAAGACTAAAATAATGGCTACTCCTAAAGCATAGACATATTGTTTAATAAAGTGACGATTAATTTGTTGATGATAAGAATTTTCAAAAGCTGAAAAAACTGCATTAACTCCATTTGCCATTAAAACCATCGAAATTAAAAAAACAGTAGATAAAAGGCCTCCTGTGTGCTTTTTATTAATGTTTTCAAAAATATTATCATTAAAAAAATCAGAAGTATGTGGAGGCAAAAATGAATCTAAAAAGTTTAAAAAATCAAATTTAAAAGACTCAAATGGGATGTATGGAATTAAAATTATGATAAACAACAAAAATGGAAATATCGCTGTAAAAAAACTAAATGCAATTGCGCTTGCCCGTATAGAAATAGCACCTTTAAAAATTCCTATAGTATACATCTCTAATAGGTCAAATAATGAAAGCCCCTCGAATCCGGGGAGCTTAATTCTTTTTAAAATTTTAGCTATCCAGTTTACAATAGGAATTTTATCGATATATTTTTTTTTTAAAGACCTCATTAAACAGCTTTGAGGCTAAGATCCATATTAGAAACTGAATGAGTTAATGCACCGCACGAAATATAATTAACTCCACATTCCGCGTAATGTCTGAGTGTAACTTCGTCAATTCCACCCGAGGACTCAGTCAAGCACTGGTCCCCAATCAAATCAATCGCTTTTTGGGTGTCTGTGTAGTTAAAATTATCAATAAGAATTCGGTAGACCCCTTTGTTTTTTAAAATTTCAGTAATTTCATCTAAATCACGAGCCTCAACTACGATAGGAAGGTTTAATTGATGTTCTTTTAAATAATTTTTAGTCATTGTTATGGCTTTTGTTATACCTCCGGCAAAATCAATATGATTGTCCTTAAGCATTACCATATCATATAATGCAAATCTATGATTGACTCCACCTCCTATAGCTACAGCCCATTTTTCCAAAGCTCGAAAGCCTGGTGTTGTCTTACGAGTATCTAATATCTTGGTATTAGTCCCTTTTAATATTTCAACGAATGAATTTGTTTTTGTTGCAATAGCACTCATTCGTTGCATTGCATTTAAAACAATTCTTTCAGCTTTTAAAATAGACTGCTTCGATCCATTTACATAAAAAGCAATATCTCCAAACTTTACAGAATCACCATCATTTAACAATGTTTCAACAACTAAATTAGTATCAATATAATTAAATACTTTTTTAGCAAATCCTATACCGGCTATAATCCCGTTGTCCTTAATTAGAAGTTTAGCATTTCCATGAGCATTCTTAGGAATACAGGCTAAAGAACTATAATCTCCATCTCCAACATCCTCTCGAACAGCATTTTCAATTATTATTTGTACTTCATTTTTAAATTGTTCGTTGGTAATCATATTTGTAACTTTGTAGCTAAAATATGAATTGTTAAGGAAATATGTAAATAAATGTAGTTCCTTATTCAAAAATAACTAAACATTAAAATGGAGATCAAACTCATTGCTATAGGTAAAACTGATAGGACTGAACTGGGTCAGCTAATCAAAAGCTATCAAAACAGATTAATGCATTATGTACGATTCTCAATTGAAATCATTCCTGATATAAAAAATAGCAAAAATTTATCTGAAAAAAAACAAAAAGAGAAAGAAGGAGAATTAATTTTAAAAAAAATATCTGATTCTGACTTTGTTATTTTACTTGATGAAAATGGAAGTGAAATGAATTCAATTAAATTCTCAAAATTTCTACAAAAACAAATGAATTCTGGTTTAAAGCGTCTAATTTTAGTTATCGGAGGTCCTTATGGTTTTTCTCAATCAATTCATAATAAATCGTTTACAAAATTAGCTGTTTCAAAAATGACATTTTCACATCAAATGGTGCGTTTATTTGTAATTGAACAACTTTACAGAGGATTTACTATTTTAAAGAACGAACCTTACCACCATCGCTAGCTTAAAAACCAACTCATGAAAATTGTATTTGCAACAAATAACTTGAATAAAATTAAAGAAGTTCAATCACTACTTCCTTCAAACATTACTATTGTGAGCCTTGAATCTATAGGATGTAATGATGAAATACCAGAAACAAAAAATACGATTCAAGAAAATGCTATTCAAAAAGCTGATTATATTAAAAAACATTACGGATTAAATTGCTTTGCAGATGATACTGGGCTAGAAGTTAATGCATTAAATGGTTCGCCAGGTGTTCATTCAGCTCGATATGCTGGTCCAAAAAAATGTTCTGAGTCTAATATGAAATTATTACTATCAGAATTAAAACTCATATCTGATCGATCTGCACAGTTTAAAACAATAATTGCTCTAAACATCAACGGAAAATTATTAACATTCGAAGGGATATGTAAGGGAGAAATTACTCATAATAAAAAAGGAACTGGAGGATTTGGTTATGATCCTATATTTAAACCAAATGATGATAAAAAAACTTTTGCAGAGCTTTCTTTAGACCGGAAAAATGAAATTGGACACCGCGGAAAAGCCGTTGCAAAATTGGTTGATTATTTGAATTTTCTTTAAATAAAATAACGCTATATTTGCAGCTTAAAATTCCTCAGGGTGAGGGTGTGTTACACGAAGCTTGGTTATATTACGTTCAATATGCTTCTAACTAACACTTGGTTACACTATTGAATAAAATTACAAGAAAAATGAATGCATTCCATAAACTTGGACTTGAGGATCATTTGATCCAAGCTGTTACAGATTTAGGTTTTGAAACTCCCAGTGAGGTTCAAGAAAAAACAATCCCCCTATTACTCAAAAAAGATATTGATCTAGTAGCCCTAGCGCAAACCGGTACGGGAAAAACAGCTGCTTTTGGGTTTCCTATGTTACAAAAAATTGATATCAATAGCCGTACAACTCAAGGACTTATATTATCACCCACTAGAGAGCTTTGTCTACAAATTACTAATGAAATGAAGCTCTATGGTAAACACTGTAAAGGACTTAATGTTACTGCAATTTACGGCGGTGCTAGTATTACAGACCAAGCTAAACAAGTAAAAAGAGGTGCGCAAATTATAGTAGCTACACCAGGAAGAATGAAAGACATGATAAGTCGTAGGCTGGTAGATATATCTAAAATTGAGTATGCGGTTTTAGATGAAGCTGATGAAATGCTTAATATGGGTTTCTTTGAGGATATTACAGAAATACTATCACATACACCAGAAGAGAAAAGTACATGGTTGTTTTCTGCTACAATGCCTAAGGAGGTTTCTATAATTGCAAAAAAATTCATGGCTAATCCAACTGAAGTGACTGTTGGGCATAAAAATATGGGAAGTGAAAATGTTTCACACGAATATTTTCTTGTAGGTGCAAGAGATCGATACCAAGCTCTAAAACGTTTAGCAGATGTAAATCCTGAAATATTCTCAGTTATTTTTTGTAGAACTAAAAGAGATACTCAAAAAGTGGCTGAACAACTTATTGAGGATGGGTACAGCGCTGGAGCATTACACGGAGATTTGAGTCAAAATCAACGTGATGTAGTTATGAAGTCATTTAGAGTAAAACAAATACAAATGCTGGTAGCAACAGATGTTGCTGCTCGTGGTATTGACGTAGATGATATTACTCACGTAATCAATTATCAGCTTCCAGATGAAATTGAAACCTATACTCATCGAAGCGGTAGAACAGGTCGAGCTGGAAAATCAGGTGTCTCAATGGTTATTGTTTCAAGAAGTGAAGTTCGAAAAATAAAAAGCATTGAAAAAATTATTAAAAAAGAATTTACAAAAAAGGAAGTTCCAACTGGAATGGAGATCTGCGAGGTTCAATTAAAAGCACTTGCTAACAAAATTCATGATACTGAAATAAATCATGAAATTGATCCCTATTTAAACGACATTAATAATTTATTTGAGGATGTCTCCAAAGACGAATTAATCAAAAAATTCTTTTCAGTAGAGTTTACCCGCTTTTTTAATTACTACAGAAAAACCAAAGATCTAAACTCTCCGTCTGAAGGGAATCATTCACAAGATTATGGGAAAGAAGATACTTCAACTCGTTTTTTTATTAATATTGGTAATAAAGATGGTTACGATTGGATGAAATTAAAGGATTTTCTTCGAGATACTTTACAGCTCAGTCAGGATGACGTATTTAAAGTTGATGTAAAGGATAGTTTCGCTTTTTTTAATACTGATAATATTTACAAATCTAAAGTTTTAGAATTTTTTAAAGATTTTAAACAAGATGGACGCTTTATAAATGTTGAAATTACAGAAAAAAAGAGCCGTGAACGTAATAGAGGGGGTGGTAAACGTAGATCATCAGGTGGATATGGTAGTGGTAGAGGCCGAAATGAACGCTCAAAAAATTCAGGATTTAGATCTGAAAAAAAAGGAAGACGAAGTGAAAATGGAGGCTCAAGTAAATCTCCAAGGCGTTCGTCTGATTTTAAACCAAAAGGAGGTAGTTTTTCAAGACCTAGAAAAAGCAGGAGATAACATTTTTGTTTGTTAATTTTAAGTCAAAATTTAATTTGGCAATCCCGTTGTAATTTTTCTTTACTATTTTTATTATCTATATGTAGATATGAAACCTCTTTTTACTCTATTTTTAACTTGTCTTATTCCTGTTCTGGGATTTACCCAGCAATATACTACTGTAAAAGGTAAAATTATTGAGTCTGAGTCTTTCAACGGAATGGAAAGCGTTAATATTGTAAATTTAAATCAAGTAATAGGAACTACAACTGATTTTGAAGGTGAATTTGAAATTCGAGCAAAAGCTAATGACACATTACATCTATCATACCTGGGATTTAAATCTATCAAAGTTAAAGTAACTAACGACTGGATAAAATATGGTACATCAACTACTATAGAGCTTACAGAACTAGCTTTAGCACTTGAAGAAGTTAATGTAAATAAGCTGAAGCTTACTGGCTACCTAGAAATAGACATAAAACAAGTGCCAATACGAAAAAACACTCGTTATAGTATTTCTGGGCTTAACAGTGGTTATGAATCTAGAAAACGATCTCTAAGCATGGTTCAAAACGTTTTAGGAGCCATTTTTAATCCTGCGGATTTTTTACATAATATCTTTGGTAAAAAACCCAGAGAAATGCGAAAATTACGTGAAATGAAAAAACAAGACGAAATCAAAAATCTACTTGCGTCTCGGTTTGATAGAGAAATGCTAACAGCACTACTACAGGTTGATAAAATTGATTTAGATTTACTTATCAGTGAATGTAATTACTCACAAGATTTCATTAAAAACGCTAATGATTTACAAGTATTAGATGCAATAAGCGAGTGTTATGAAGAATATAAAATTCTTAGTAGAAAAAGGTAAAACATCATTTTAAACGGATATTTTTTTCTTCAATCCAGCGCGACATATATTTAGTACTTTGAAATTGATGATAAGCTAGTAACTGTCCTATAAAGTTGGTTGAACGATGTGCGTTTAGTGTGGATTTAAGTAAATGTATTCTATCAATCAGCTTTGAATGAAATTCTTCTTTATCAAATCGTTGTTCTAGTACTTCAAAACCCTTTTTTTGAAAGTCATTCCAAATACTTTCTGTAGAATATAAATTAATACACTTTTCTGTATAGAAATTAGAATCATTTTCTATGAAGCCATTTGGCTGATGTGATCCGAAAATACCTTCAGCAGCTATTGTTGACATTACTGATGGAGTCCCACACTGCATCGCCTGAATTAACTTTCCTTTAAGTCCTGCACCAAAACGCAACGGCGCCAAAAGTACTCTAGCAGAATTAACAACCTTAAAAGCATCTTCAACATAGCCATGTACAAGAAACCCATCATTTTTGTTATGCATAGATCTGACGGCCTGAGTATCATAAGCGCCATAAACATGTAAATTAGCTTTTGGAAGACGTGATCTAATAAAAGGCCAAATATCTTTTTTTAAATAACTTACTGCATCTAAGTTAGGTGAATGTAAAAAATTACCAATTGATACAAAATCAGATCTATCTGCAAATGATTTTAACCTATTTATTCCTAAATTTTGGTTAATGTTTATCATAAAAGGCAAGTAGAGCAAAAGATTACAGTCAATCTTAAATATATCAACTAAAATTTGGAATTCACTTTCGGAGATAATTAACGAGAGATCACACCTGTACAAACTAGCTATCTCACGTTTAGTTATCTCATTAAATAAGAAATCATCTGAACAAATTTCTTGAGAATTTAGAGTTAAACTCCTTGCTTTGCGGACAAAATGTAAATCTTCTGTGTCTAAAATCCTTAAGGCATTTGGACAGTTTTCCATAATACGCCAGCCAAATTGTTCCTCAGTCATGAAACGGTCAAAAAGAACAATACTTGGATCTAATTCCTTGGCAAAAACATCAAAGCTAGAGTCATTTAGTAAAATATCGACAATATGAACATTCAAGGACTCTAAATCGAATGCATTGTCAGATTTTTTACATGTTGTAGCAAATACAATTTTATAATTTTTGTCAATAAAAAAATTAATTAATTGAAGCATTCGTGTCCCAGCTGCAGAAGAATTAGGTTCTGGATAAACATAACCTATAATAAGAACAGTTGGTTTCATAGGCAACAATTAATCTTGAACAGAAATATTGATTAAATTTTCTTCAATAATTTGTTTATGAGCCCAATCTACTAGGGCATTTATCTCATTTTGATCTAAAACTGCATTTTGATGAGTCCAAGTATAAGAACTTAAAGGCATTTTACCTTCATTAACTTCTTCAACTAATTCTTCCAATTTATGTGCTCTACGGCTAGCTGAGTATGAAGACCATTTTGAAACATCAAAATGTTTCTTTCCCCCATTAATATGA
>ENA-UZWV01010065-UZWV01010065.1-metagenome-genome-assembly--contig:-Day-3-1m-contig-10065_pt1 | contig 11684 bp, 10 predicted proteins | sample MGYA00260342_ERZ794902 | MGnify/ENA metagenome assembly ERZ794902
TTTTCAAATGTGGGAGAAAATATCCAATACCATACTCAGAAATAGACTATTCCTAGTTATTTTTCTGATCATCACCACTGCTTTGATGTTGTACAAAACAACTCAAGTGCAATTGGCATATGACAATCCAAAGTTTATTCCTGATGATGACCAGGACATGTTGGCATACCAAGATTTCAAAAAAACCTTTGGAGATGATGGTAGCGTTATGGTTGTCGGTGTAAGAGACAAGCAGATTAGAAATCTTGATTTCTTTAATAACTGGTACGATCTTACCACCAAACTCAAAACTACCGACAATATCAAAAATGTGTTGTCTCTTGCAAATCTGAAGGACCTTAGAAAAGAAGTTGTATTAGATAGTTTCGAAGGCGAAAAATATGAAAAGGTAGCCCTACACGGTCACGATGTAATACCGAACAAACCAAAAACACAAGATGAGCTTGATGAGATCTATGAAACAGTAGAAAAGCTTCGATTCTATGAAGGACTTCTATTTAAAGACAGCTCTAATTTTACACTTATGGCAATCACGCTTGAAAAATCCATTTTGGATACAAAAGAGCGTGTTCCTTTTGTAAATGGTATCGCAAATGAGATTTCCTCTATTTGCGAGAAACATAATGTAGAAGTACATTTCTCAGGTCTTCCTTACATCAGAACTAAAATGTCTGAAATGATCCGCTCTGAGTTGGTCAACTTCACATTGATATCTATGGTGTTAACCGCTTTGATTCTCTTATTCTTCTTTAGAAGTATTCCTACACTTATATTCTCCCTACTTACCGTTATCATTGGCGTTATATGGTGTTTGGGAATACTGGTGTTACTTGGGTTTAAAATCACCATGTTTATTGGTCTTTTACCTCCCCTTATTGTAGTTATAGGAATAGCAAACTGTATCTATCTGCTCAATAAGTACCACGAAGAGTATAGAAGTCATCAGAACAAAATAAAATCACTTCAGCGGGTAATCTCTAAAGTTGGGCGAGCAGTTCTATTTACCAATCTTACTACAGCTGTCGGTTTTGGAGTTTTTACACTCACAGGAAGTTCCGTATTGCAAGAATTTGGTCTTACCGCATTCTTAGCTATTATGGCAGTATTTTTAATTTCCATCATACTCATCCCGGTTATTTTCAGCTACCTCCCTGCCCCTAAGACTAGACACACAAAACATTTAGACTATAAGTTTCTAAATTCACTAATTGCTAGGCTTTCTGCCATTGTACAAACAAAACGTAGACTAGTTTATATAGTAACCTCTGTTATCGTACTAGGGTCTATACTAGGTATGACCTTACTAAAAAATGTGGGTTACATGGTAGACGATATTTCCAAAACAGATAAGCTTTACAAAGACTTAAAGTTTTTTGAAGAGAACATCAATGGAGTGATGCCTTTTGAGATTGTGGTGGATACGAAAAAACCACAAGGCGTATCTAGCGTAAGAACTTTACTCAATATAGATCTGCTAGAAAGAAGATTGGAAGCAATACCGGAATTCTCTAAACCAATGTCTATATCTCAGACGATGAAATTTCTCAACCAATCTTACTATGATGGAGATCCTAGAAGATTTAGACCTCCAAGTGTTCTCGATTTAGGGAATATAATGAGTGCTGTTCCTAAAGATGAGACAAACGAAGGCATGCTGAATAGTTTGGTCAATGAAGACTTTAGCAAAGCTCGAGTAAGTGTGCAAATGGCTGACGTAGGAAGTGTTCGAATCAAAGAGCTCAAAGCTAAAGTAGCTGGAATCGCTGACTCAATTTTTAACTACAAGAAAGTAACAGAGGACATTTTTACGGATAGTATTTCAGATATTTCATTGGTAGATACCGTAGAAAATATTTTTGATACAACCTACTATTCTTATAAAGAGTACACGTATAACAGATTAGATAGTTCCAGACGCACAAATATTTCCATAACAGGTACAAGTGTTATATTTCTAAAAGGAAATGATTACTTAATCAGTAATCTCCTTATGAGCTTATTGATCGCATTTTTAATTATTTCTCTGCTTATGGCAAGTATTTTCAAGTCCTTGCGTATGATACTGATTTCAATTATCCCAAACCTGATTCCGTTGCTATTTACTGCAGGTATTATGGGATATTTTGGTGTCAATTTCAAGCCAAGCACCGTACTTGTATTTAGTGTTGCTTTTGGTATTGCAGTGGATTTCTCAATTCACTTTTTGACCAAATACAAGATGGAACTTAAAACTTCAAATAGTATTGGTGACGCTGTTCGAAAGGTTCAAAAAGAAATTAGTACGAGTATGATATACACAGCTGTGATTTTGTTTTTTGGCTTTATCATATTTGTGTTTTCAGATTTTGGTGGTACTATAGCCTTAGGTCTTTTTACAGCTCTAACATTATTAATAGCACTCCTTTCTAACCTTATTCTTCTCCCGAGTTTACTATTATCTTACGATAGTAAAAAATCAAAGAAGTAATCTATCTTAGATGCTTTATAGAGCAAGAACTATCTATTATTGTACCCATGACCACAAGCTCTGAAAACAATTCGCATTCTACTCTATCTCAGTGGCTAAATGAATACGGAGATGATATGTACTCTTGGGCGGTTTACAAGACTTCTAGCAAAGAAACCGCAGAAGATCTCGTGCAAGAAACACTCCTATCAGCTTTCAAAGCATTTGATAAATACAAACCGGGTAGTAACCCTAAGACATGGTTATTTACTATTCTCAATAATAAGATTATTGATTATTACAGAGCTAGCAACACAACGAAATCTATCAATCAATCAGAGCTAATGGGAAAGCGAGTAGATGATGATAATTTCGATGCACAAGGAGCGTGGAGTAAAGCGGTAAGTCCTCTGTGGGCTAACACAGAGGAGCACCTATTGGACAATCCCGAATTTGTCTCAGTGCTTTCTTGCTGTATTGAAAATCTTCCTGCACAATGGAAAGGTGTAATAGTTGGTAAATACTTCGATCATAAAAAAGGTGTAGAAATAAGTAAGGACTTAGGCATCTCTTCGTCTAATCTATGGCAAATGGCTCATAGGGCTAAACTACAACTAAGAGGATGCTTAAAACAAAATTGGAAAACAGAGGAGTAAGATGAACGCCATAAATAAGATACTAATGCTGTCTTGTCAACAAGCGGCAATACTTGGTGCCAAAGCAGGCATTAGCGGACTCTCCTACTTTGAGCGTCTGAAACTAAAAATGCACATAAGGATGTGTAAGCCTTGTGAAGATTATGGTAGAGACAGCCAACTGATAGATCAGGCTATCTCAAAAATAGCGAGTCAAAAATTAGAAGAAAGAGTAGAATTGACTCAGACTAAAAAAGATAAAATCTTGAAGTCTATTTCTTAATACTCCTTGTAAGGAATGCCTTAAACCTACGTTTCTTAATTTAAAGAAACAATATGAAGTATTTATTAATTATAGTCACACTCCTTTCAGTGACTCTTGCATTTACAGAAGCAGTAGATCATGAATCCATTTCTGAACACGATTTCTCCACCACTAAAGTAGATGAACAAGCCATTGATTGGAAAAAAATAAACCTTGCAGAAGCTCAAAAACTATCTAAAAAGACAGGTAAACCAATCTATATAAACATTAGTGCTGCGTGGTGCGGATACTGCAAAAAGATGAAAAAGAGTGTCCATAGTAAAAATAAAGTAGCGAGTGAAATTAATGATAATTATATAGCTATTGCTATTGATGGAGAAAAAGGAGAAGGAATTGCTTTGGTAAAAAAACACAAAATAAAGGGTTATCCTACTCAGCTAATACTAGACGCCGAAGGAAATATCTTGAAAAGGAATAATGGATATATGTCGGAAAGTAAGCTACTCGAATATATAAAGTAAGTTTAATTAAAACAAAGATTAAAAAGAGCCAATTATGGCTCTTTTTTTTATCCCAACTGCATTAAACTTGGGATACCATTTGGACAACATATTTATTACCTTCGCACACTTTAATTCTGAAAGAGAAAACCACCTCTAAAATGGCTAACGAGAAGACATACCCACAATACAAACAACTCAATATTCCTGCTCGTGAAAAAGAAGTAATAGACTTCTGGAATGAGAATGAAGTTTTCAAAAGAAGTGTTGAGAATCGAGACCCAAAGAACACTTTCGTGTTTTATGAAGGACCACCTTCTGCAAATGGGATGCCCGGCATACATCACGTGATAAGCAGAAGTATAAAGGATGTATTCTGCAGATATAAAACTCTTCAAGGATATAGAGTAGAGAGAAAAGCTGGATGGGACACGCATGGCCTACCAGTTGAACTACAGGTGGAGAAAGCTCTCGGAATTACCAAAGATGATATTGGTAAAACAATAAGTATTGAAGACTACAACGCTGCTTGCAGAGCAGATGTACTTAAGTTTAAAGATAAGTGGGATGAACTTACCGAGAGAATAGGTTATTGGGTAGATTTAGATAATCCATATATCACTTATAAAAATGAATATATAGAGTCTGTTTGGAATCTTCTAAAGAGATTACACGAAAAAGGTTATCTTTATAAAGGACATACAATACAGCCTTATTCCCCAGCAGCAGGCACAGGACTTAGTTCTCACGAACTAAATCAACCAGGAACCTACAAAGATGTAAAAGACACTACAGTAGTCGCTCAATTTAAGTTGAAAAACCCGTCTAGTGTAAATTTAGATCTGGATTGGGGAGACACATATTGTATCGCTTGGACTACAACACCGTGGACATTACCAAGTAATACAGCTTTGGGTATAGGCCCTAAAATTGACTATTCTGTAGTAAAGACATATAACCAATACACCTTCGAAAAGGTAAATGTTATCTGTGCTACAAAGCTTTTGAATAAGTATTTTTCAGAAAAGAATGCTGAATTAGAGCTAAACAATTATAAGCCTGGTGACAAGAAAATACCTTTTGAAATAGTCAAAGAAATAAAGGGAAATGAATTAGTAGGACAGAGATACGAGCAGCTTATGCCGTATCAGCAACCTGAAGATGGAGATGCATTTAAAATTATCGGTGCGAACTTTGTAACTACAGAGGACGGTACAGGCATAGTACACCTAGCTCCAAGTTTCGGTAGTGATGATTACATAGCAGGTAAACAGAATGGGATTGGTTCTCTTACACTCGTAGATAAGCAAGGAAAGTTTGTAGATGGTGTCGGTGAATTTTCTGGACTTTATGTCAAAAACTATAAAAACGATGATGAAACCGCAGAAGGTTATCTGTCTACAGATGTAAAAATTGCCATTAGACTTAAAACTGATAATAAAGCTTTCAAAGTAGAAAAATACGAACACAGCTATCCACATTGTTGGAGAACGGACAAGCCTATTCTCTATTATCCATTGGAAAGTTGGTTTATCAAGACAACAGCCGTTAAGGATCGCTTGACTGAATTAAACAAGACCATTAACTGGAAACCTCAAAGTACAGGTGAAGGGAGGTTTGGTAATTGGCTAGAGAATCTGGTAGACTGGAATCTAAGTAGAAGTAGGTACTGGGGCACTCCCTTACCTATATGGCGTACAGCTGATGGATCAGAAGAAAAATGTATCGGATCAGTTGAAGAGCTAAAAGCTGAAGTTGAAAAGTCCGTAAAAGCTGGCTTTATGGCTAAAAATTCCATCTCGAGTGATTTTGACCTACATCGTCCATTTATTGATGATGTGACATTAGTATCAAGCGATGGAGAACCAATGGTTAGAGAAACGGATCTAATAGATGTATGGTTTGATTCTGGAGCAATGCCTTATGCTCAGCTTCATTATCCATTTGAAAACAAAGAAAAAGTAGAAGATAGAACGCATTATCCCGCAGACTTTATAGCTGAGGGCGTGGACCAAACAAGAGGATGGTTCTTTACCCTTCACGCTATCTCTATAATGCTCAATGACTCTGTTGCCTACAAAAATGTAATGGCAAACGGATTGGTTCAGGATAAAAATGGGAATAAAATGTCTAAGAGTAAAGGGAACAGTATAGATCCTTTTATGGCTCTAGACAAATATGGTGCGGATGTGATTCGGTGGTATATGCTAAGCAACTCAGCTCCTTGGGATAATTTAAAATTTGATTTAGAGGGCTTAGTTGAAACACAACGAAAATTCTTTGGAACACTGCATAATACTTATGGATTCTACGCTCTTTATGCTAACATTGATAAATTTACTAATGAATTAGATCCTATAGCACTTCCCGAAAGATCAGAACTTGATAGATGGATACTTAGTAAGGTAAATAGTCTTTCTAAACTTGTGGAAGAGTCAATGGATGATTATGAACCAACTAAAGCTACTAGGGCTATTCAAAACTTTGTAATTGATGATCTTAGCAACTGGTATGTAAGACTGAATAGAAGACGTTTTTGGAAAGGTAAATTAAGCAATGATAAAATTGCCGCTTACCAAACACTAAATGAATGTCTTCAAACGGTTTCAAAGCTAATGTGTAGCTTTAGCCCATTTTATGCAGATCAACTTTATCGTGATTTGACTTTCACAACAGACTCCGTTCATTTACAAGATTTCCCAGAAGCTAATGACTCAGTAATTGATATCGAATTAGAGAAGCAAATAGAAATTTCTCAAAGAATTACATCACTTATCTTACGTATCCGCAAATTTGAGAATATTAAAGTGAGGCAACCGCTAAGCAAGGCGATTATACCTGCATTGGATGATGCGTTTGCTGTCAATTTAGAAAAAGTAAGTGAGGTAATCAAAACAGAGGTTAATGTAAAGCAAATTGAAATCATAGATAAGGATTCTGCTATAATTAAAAAATCCGCCAAACCAAACTTTAAAGTATTAGGCTCGAAAGTTGGCAAGGATATGAAAGCCGTGACAGGTCCAATATTCACTTTCACTAATGAAGATATTTCTAAATTAGAAAATGGAGGAACGATTAGTATAAACGCGGGTGATAATACTTATGATATTACTATCAGGGATATTGAAGTAAAAACTTCTGATATCCCGGGATGGAAAATAATGTCTGACACAAACTACACCGTAGCACTTGATCTTGATATTTCCGATGAACTCAAGAAAGAAGGAGTAGCTCGTGAGTTAGTCAACAAGATTCAAAATCTAAGAAAAGAGAAGGACTTTGAAGTAACAGATAAAATCAGCGTTAAAATAGAGGAACACCCATATACAAGCGAAGCTGTAGTGGCTTTTAATGAATATATTTGTGGGGAAATTTTAGCGACTGAGATTACTGAGACCAATGAAAAATCAGGCAAAGACGTAATAGATATAGATAACAACCAAATCACAATAGAACTAAGTAAATAATATTATGGCAGAATCATTAAGATATAGCAATGCAGATCTAGCTGAGTTTAAGCAAATTATTTTGGCTAAACTGAAAACGGCGGAAGATGAGTACAATTACTTACGAAACCAGATAAAAAACTCAAATGAAAATGGAACAGATGACACAGCAAGTGCATATGTATCCATAGATGATGGAAGTGCCTCTCAGCAAAAAGAAAATGCAGGACAACTCGCTGCAAGACTTCAGAAGTTTATAGACAACTTAAAAACTGCCTTGGTTAGAGTAGAAAATAAGACCTATGGCATATGTAAAGTAACTGGAAAGCTAATTAGTAAAGAACGTCTTAAAGCAGTTCCACATACTACGCAAAGCATAGAAGCGAAGAGAAATCAATACAAATAAGTATATCCAACGTTGGAACAGTCTAGCACCAATCAAAAAAGGAACCAAATACTGTATGTCATTGCTACAGTCTTTATTGTCCTGCTCCTTGACCAATGGTTAAAGGTTTATATTAAAACCTCTTTTACATTAGGTGAAAGTAGAATGATGATTGACGATTGGTTCGAACTTCACTTTACCGAAAACCCAGGTATGGCATTCGGACTAACTTTTGGAGGTAAATGGGGTAAAATTATCCTTACCTTGTTTAGGATCATCGCTTCTGGTGTTATTATTTTCTACATAAGGGAATTGATTCGAGAAAAATCATCAACACTAATGATTATTCTCGTGTCGTTAATCCTCGCTGGTGCGGTAGGAAACATAGTTGATTCTTTGTTCTACGGACAGCTATTTGGAGCAAGCTCCTATCATACCGTTGCACAGTTTATGCCTGGAAATGGAGGATATGCACCTTTATTTATGGGTAAGGTCGTTGATATGTTCTACTTTCCCATTATCGATACTTTTTGGCCAGAATGGGTTCCGTACTTTGGTGGTAGTAGATTACAGTTTTTTAGACCTGTATTTAATGTCGCAGATGCAACAATCAGTATTGGAGTCTTTACAATTATTATTTTCAGGAAGAGACTTCTTGTTTAGTGCAGATACTTCATCTTTTCTTTAACATAGATTTAATGTGAAAAATTAGTGACCTTTTCGTTAAGTTGCGTCTCCATATCAACGATAGATATAATCAAATATTAAAAAATTATCACTAACCTTCTTATTGGTCTTTTCTTTTGCAATGGTTGCATTGGCTCAAGATGGGCTTCCAACTAATGCCGTGCCTTGTAAATGCTATATTGCTAATCAATGGAAAACTGAAACTGAAACTGTGCTCTCTAAAGAAGCAAGTAAGAAAATCATCGCTGTCCCAGCAAAATTTAAAACAGTGACTGAAACAATGATGAAAAAAGTGGCTGGGAAAACTGTTAGAGTCATTCCAGCTAAGTATGAAACTAGAACTGAAAGAGTCCTTATTAAAGAAGAAAGTAAGAAACTAATCGTAGTATCCCCTGCTAAATATGAAACTAGAACCGAAACGGTACAAGTAAAAGCTCCTTCTACAAGGTTTTTACTATTCCTGCGAAATATGAAACGAGGATAGAAACTATAAAAGTAGAAGATGCTACCACTAAATGGTTGAAGCAAAAAGACGCTATGTGTCAAGCAGCAAATAGTGAATATTGTATGGTATGGTACCTTGTAGAAGTACCTGCACGGTACAAAACAATAACTAAAAGAGTAATTGCTTCTCCAGCTTCATCTAAGGAAGTAACTATACCTGGACAATTCAAAACAGTAACAAAAAGAGTAATGGTAGCTCCTCCAGTTACAAGAGAAGAGACTATCCCAGCTCAATACAAGACGGTTGCTAAGACTGTAATGGTAGAAGGTCCTAAGACTGTAGAGACTGAAATTTCTGCTCAGTACCAAACTATCACAAAAACTGTTGTAGACGTTCCAGCAAGTACTATAGAAGTAGCTATTCCAGCTGAATATAAGACAGTTACTAAAAGAGTCCTTGTAAAAGCAGGAGGTTTCTGAGAGTATAGAGAGGTTGTTTTTTCTAAAATGTGACAAGCCAATTAGTAAGACAAGTACAACGTGCTTTAATGGCTAAGGATTACAACGTGGGTCCAGCAGGTACAGATAATATTTTAGGTAAAGATACTAGAGCAGCGTTGTTGAAATATCAAAAAGACAACAACCTTCCTCAAGGAAACCTAAACGTAGAAACTATGAAGCACTTAGGGACAAAAGGTTACTAATACCTGCACTCCTAATCAATGTTAAGAAAAAGGATACGCGATGCGTATCCTTTTTTCGTTACTATGAAGTATGATTATCTGGATACTCTCTGCTTTGCTTATTACTATGAGCACTATCTTCTCTTCGATAGGACAAATAGATTTTCAAGATATAAAGTATGAAGAAGCTTTGAAGCAAGCAAAGACTACAGGTAAAAATATTTTTATTGACTTCAGAGCAGATTGGTGCAAACCTTACATTGCTATGGGAAAACGACATTCCAAAATCCGAATGTTGGTGATCTTGTAAATAATAATTATATACCCCTTAAGGTAGATGTAGATTATTTTGCTGGTATGGATCTCAAAGAGTAATACAATGCAGGTGTACTACCTACTATACTTATCATAAACTCCAAAGGGCAAGTACAGCGTCAACTAATTGGTCAAAAGAGTGCTGAATCTCTGATAGAGTAGTTAGACATTTAACAAAATAACACTAATACATCTCCAGAAGTAGACTATAACAAGGAGAGTGAAAATAAAAATCCAGAGCCTTGTGGCTTTAGGCGATGGTGGATAAGAACCTTTAGGAGCTAAGAGTCAGACTCTTCGTCTTCAGGCTTATTACCAAAAACAGGTTTCAGAATAAAATAGACTCCAATAAATACAATGGCGGTAATTACTACTTGACTAATGAACCAAAAGCCAAAACCACTATCAGGTGCACTATTTGGGAGCTTCTGAGATACTTCTTGTAAGAACATCATCTGTTATAAGTTTCTTATTGCCTCTAGGTACTTATTTAACTCATTTTTAACCTTTGGTGCTAGTAGTACTAGACCTACCATATTGGGGACCATCATTGCAAATATCATTGCATCAGAGAAACCTATAACAGATCCAAGACTCGCAGCTGCACCAATCACTACAAACAAGCAAAAGATAGACTTATAAACGTACTCCATCTTCTTTGATCTTCCAAACAAATATGCCCAGCCTTGATAACCATAGTATGACCACGATATCATAGTAGAAAAAGCAAATAAGACTACAGCCAAAGTTAATACATAGGGGAACCAAGAGATTACAGACTCAAAAGCACCAGATGTCAATAAAATTGCTTGGGCATCATTAAGCGATGCGTTTTCAGGATTTACATTTCCTGTGATAATCAATACAAGAGCTGTCATCGTACATACAATTACAGTATCAATTAGTGGTTCGAGCAAGGCCACAAGACCTTCTGAAGCCGCGTATTTTGTTTTTACGGCGGAGTGAGCAATCGATGCAGAACCTACCCCTGCTTCGTTAGAAAATGCTGCTCGTCTAAAACCTTGGACTAATACCCCTACAACACCCCCTGCTACTCCTGTTGGACTGAAGGCCCCATTGATGATTTCACCAAAAGCCCAACCAATCATATCATATTTTGCTACGAGTACAAAAATTGAAGCCGCTACGTATATTACTACCATAAATGGAACAATCTTATCCGTCACCTTGGCAATCTTTTTGATACCTCCAATAATCACTATACCTACCAATATGGCCATAACAATTCCAAAAATCCAACCATTCCCAGCTAATGCAGAGTTCTCACCACCCGTAATATTCTGTACCAGTTGAAAAGCCTGGTTTACTTGGAACATATTTCCGCCACCAAAAGAGCCACCAACAGCAAATATTGCAAACAATACAGCCAGCACCTTACCTAATGACTGTAAGCCCATAGAGTCTAAACCTTTAGTAAGATAATACATAGGACCTCCATATACAATACCTTCAGAGTTAATATCTCTGTACTTAACGCCCAGTGTGCATTCTACAAATTTCGAAGCCATACCCAGAAAACCGGCAATTATCATCCAAAATGTAGCACCTGCACCACCTATGGAAACTGCGATTGCTACTCCCGCTATGTTTCCAAGACCAACAGTCGCAGACAATGCAGCTGTAAGAGCCTGAAAGTGAGAAACCTCCCCTTCCTGTCCCTCTATGGCTATTGTTTCTATGTTATCTCCACCTGGCGTACTATCTCCTGCAGCAGGTGTAGACTCGTGGTGATCGATTGCATCATATTTTCCTCTAACAATGCTTACAGCTACTCCAATTTTTCTAAAATTGATCAGCTTGAAATAAAATGTGAAATATGCTGCTCCTAAAATCAGTGGAAAAAGTACCCAAAACACT
>ENA-UZWV01013893-UZWV01013893.1-metagenome-genome-assembly--contig:-Day-3-1m-contig-13893_pt1 | contig 11646 bp, 9 predicted proteins | sample MGYA00260342_ERZ794902 | MGnify/ENA metagenome assembly ERZ794902
ATTGAGCCTGCCGCGTATTCGGCAGAAGTTAGGTGAATTACTTCGCAATAAAACCGCACTAAAATGGCTGAGCTTATCAGCGTTATTGATCGCAATTAATTGGTTAACGTACATCGTGGCTGTTGAAAAGCATATGGTGGTGCAAGCGAGTTTGGGCTTTTTCATTTCTCCTTTGGTGACTTTGTTGATGGGTTGGCTGATCTTGAGGGAAAAAATTCACCCTTTACAATTATTAGCGGGTGTTATTGCTTTGATGGCAGTGCTGTGGGAGTTATGGCAAATCGGTAGCTTGCCTTGGGTAGCATGTATTCTCGCCTTTGCCTTTGCGGGTTATGGTTTAGTGCGCAAGGTCTATCCTGTTGACGGCGTGAATGGATTATTGATTGAAACATTATTGTTACTGCCATTTTGTATAGGTTTTATCGGGTGGCAGTTTACTTATGCTGAGACTGCTGCCAGTTTTGGTTCCAATAGCGAGAGTACACAGTTGTTAGTCAGTGTGGGCGTGGTAACGGCTTTGCCTTTAATCTTGTTTGCGATTGCAGTTCGCCAGATTAATTATTCTGTAGTGGGGTTTTTGATGTATATCAATCCGACAATGCAGTTTTTGATTGCGGTTTATGTCTTAAACGAGCCAATGCCTGAAAGTCGTTGGGTAACGTTTGCTATTGTCTGGTTGGCGATGGGACTGTTTTTATTAGGGTTTTGTAGAAGCCAGTCCTGTGAGCATTAAATCTATGGAAGTGTAACGGGGTGCTTGAGAATAAATAGGGGTGTAGTTGATGATTGATGGCTCTATTAAAACATACAAATAAGGGAAGAACATGGATGATGAACAGGGCTCGGTAGACTTCCCAGCAATTTGGGGAGGCTGGGCAACACTGGCTTGGGGATTGTTAATTGCTGCCGTTTTTATGGCGACACAAATGCTGGTGATGGGACTTTATATCGTTGCTACACATGGCGATGTGTCGGATATTGATATTGGAAACTTGATGGAGCAATTACAATTTGATGGCACGGTGATTTCGCTTGCGACGATTGGGACCTTGATTTTTGGTAGCTTGGCGATTATTGGCATTATCAAACTAAAAAAACATAGCGATCTGACTTCATACCTTGGCTTAACATTACCGAATAAACAGCAAGTCCGATATTGGTTTACCGTTTTCGGGGTATTACTGCTGCTCTCTGAACTGTTGAGTTACAGCCTCGTTAAATATGAGCCACATGAGTTTATGACGTCGGCTTATACGACAGCTGAACCCTTATGGTTGTTATGGATAGCGATGGTTGTGGCTGCGCCCATATTTGAAGAACTTTTTTTCAGAGGTTTTTTATTAGAAGGTTTCCGGCATACATTTATGGGAGCAACCGGTACTGTATTGTTGACATCATTGCTGTGGGCTGTGATTCATACCCAATATGATTTGTATTATATCATCACTATTTTTGTCATGGGGGGAGTGCTAGGGATGGCTCGCGCACAGACAGGATCTGTCATTTTGCCGATTGGTTTGCATGCTTTTGTGAATGGCTTAGCGACGTTGCAGACAGGGTATTTTGTTTGAATGCTATAAAACAGATGCCAAGTTAGAAGAGTTGAGGGGCGAGTTTGGAAGTGATTGCTACTTTAGGGATATTCTTTTTAGGCTTACCTGACATTTTTTAGGATCCTTAGCCTATAAACATTTTAATGCTTCAGGAAGTATGAAAATGTTGGCAATTGGTCCATGATGGCCTTTTTACTCGAGATATTATGATGGTGAAGGAAAGGTTTTCTGTAAATATGGGGAAAATTATTATGGTTATAGACGCTCCAATCTCTATTATTTCAATTTTGACATAGGTTATGAGGAGCGGAAGGTGACAAATTTATTTCAAATCATCAATGCCCTCTTCTATTACTTACGTTAGTTTGGTTTTTATTATTGGGCATATAAATGTTAGATAGTGTTTTACGTGTTTATGGTGAGGATTTCGATGTTGATTCATTTTTGGCTCAATACGCTGAGTTAGTAGTCGCAGATGCTTTTCGGAAAGGTGAGCAGGATATGTTGGGTAACCCCAATGAGTTTTCTGGCTTTGATGTGATCGTGGCAGAGAATGAGACGAAGGAAAACTGTTTGCAAAAAGTGCAGCAGTTTTTAGAAGTTAATGAATTGCCGCTAACCTTTTTAAAAGCCAATACGGTGCAATGTGTTTTAGATATTGATGCGACAGTGAAGGCGACAGATGAGATGCCGACATCGCTGAGTTTATCGCCCCAATTATTAGGTGGTTTGCATCACTTTAATATCGCCGTTGAATTTTCTGCTTATCCTGAAATGACAGGCATTTAGCAAAACCTTGTTATCTCAGTGTACTAAGGCGCTGCGTTTATGCTCACTTATATGGTGCACATTGTGTGTTGGTCATCGCAGGTACATTTGGCATGGTTCGCCAATGGCTAATTGAGATGGGTAGACATGGTAGATGTTGACGATGCCTTGTTCGTCAGCAGCAACGAGTAGGTAGTGTTCTCTATTCCACCAGGCTTGGCAAACAGTCTCATCGCGCCAAACAAAGACAAGTACTTTTTGTCCTAGTGGTGGTGTTTGGTCTTTTGTTTCTGTCCACTCTTGTGGTTGGATCTTTGTTTTAGTTTTCAAGATAAATTCCCCTTTAGCTGTTGCGTGTCGCTGCAAGTTGTTATCAGAAATAGATTTTTACTAGCCCATGTATCGGCAAGTTAGGAAAATAATCCTCTTCTTATACGCGTTAAAGTGAGAGCTAATGCACAAATTAGTTCTGATAATGCCTCTGGTGGAGGGTATTAAAGGGAATTGTGAAATAAGTCGGTCAAGCTATTAAAAGTGGTCATCTCAGATTTGGTTGAGCTTTTCTTTACCTATTGGAGTGATTTAGCCTGGACTTTGTCATCATGTGTTTCGACCATATCGAGTTCGATTAATTTTCGGATGGCATCAGGCACATCGAAATCAATGGGGGTGTTGTGATGCGTTTGGAACCATTGCTCGATAGTGCTATCAAGCTCTTGAGCTGATATGGCTTTGTCTGATTTTAATAAAAAGTAATAGGCGAGAATGACTTCTTTATTCTCTTCTTCTTCGGTGGCATCAATTAGTCGATGGAAGACACAGGTATTGTTATCTAAATTTTTGAAATAGAGGTTGTCCGCCAAGGTTTTCATAAACTTGATTTTGCGGTTTTTGAAGTTATTAAATTATTTCCACAATAAAACACCTAGTGTGCAGAAACCAGCGGCAAGGGCGAGTAGCGATTTTTGGTCCAGCACGATGGGTTGATTACTCAGGCCGAGCCAAAACGCAAGTAAAGCGCCTGTTGGTAAGAAGGTGGCACCAAGTTTGGTGACAAGCATGATAATGTCACCGACAGCAGCGGGAACACCGAACATGACTTTATCGATGATTTTCATGCGGACTTCGGTGTTTGGGAACAGCATTTCTAAATCGGCACTTGGCACATCCTGGAATAGTTTCATCAGTCTGGAGCCGGGTGTGAAGAAAAGATCTTTGCGTCCTTGTTGGTTAAAGTAGGCTTGGTCTTTGTATTTGACGTAAATCACCACACGTTCAGAATTTTGGAAGGTGGTGTCTTTTATAGATAAGCCAAACCAACTAACGAGGGTTTCTTGTTTGGTTGATTCTCCGCGGAGGTAAAAAAGAATTTGTTCAAAGTCATTAAAATCGACTTGTAAGCGAATTTTGAATAAGGACTCTTCTGATAAGGCACGGACAAGATCTGAACGGGTGATTTCTTCAAAATTAGCTCCATCTAGTAGGTTTTTCAATTCACCGATAAGCTGTGTTTCACGTTGTTGCTTATCTTCTGCTGAAACGGGAAAGAGCATTTGGGTATCAGCATCAGGATTTAAATGTGAGTAACTGTGTTTTAACGTTTCAAGGTTCTGGTGAAATTAGAAGTGAAAAAGACTGTAAATGAGGGCGAAGATGGATTTGAATTCTTCGTTGTCTTGTTCGCTGAAACTGCCTTCTTGTGTGTAGAGGGTAATAATGTCGTTTTGTGGAAACGGAATAAAACGTTCTTTGGTTTTAGTGGCATTCATATTGATTGTTTTTATTGACCTAAGGACGGTGTTTTATGGTTTGCTTGAATAGTAGCGGAAAAAGAATCGGTTGTGGAGTAGAGCCTTGCTACATCTTTGATAATGCTGAAAGTTTGTGCCGTTTATAAGTTGCGTGGCTAGGACAAAGTCCTTATCCTGTATGGCTTGATTGCGAATTGGTCACCAATTCGACTAAACACTGAATTATTTGATGAGAACACAATGAGCGAAACAGCTGACACGAAGCCAAGCAATTTTATCCGATATATTATTGATGCTGATATGGCATCGAATAAGCATGACGGACGTGTTCAGACACGATTTCCTCCTGAGCCAAATGGCTATTTACATATCGGGCATGCTAAGTCGATTTGCTTAAACTTTGGTCTGGCATTGGATTATAACGGTGTCTGTACTTTGCGCTTTGATGATACCAATCCTCAGAAAGAGGAAGCTGAGTTTGTTGAGGCGATCAAAGAAGATGTACTTTGGTTAGGGTTTGGATTTGATGACCATTTGTATTATGCCTCTGGCTATTTCGAGCAACTGTATCAATATGCAGTGCAATTGATTGAGCAAGGTGATGCGTATGTATGTGATTTGTCTGCAGAAGAAACGCGTGAATATCGCGGTACGTTAACGGAACCGGGTAAGGATAGTCCTTATCGTAACCGGAGTGTCGAAGAGAACTTAGATTTATTTAAGCGGATGCAAACGGGCGAGTTTGAAGATGGTTCTCGTGTGCTTCGAGCCAAAATCGATATGGCATCACCGAATATTAATTTACGCGATCCTGCGATTTATCGTATTCGTCGTGATGTGGTGCATCATCAAACGGGTGATGCATGGTCGATTTATCCAATGTATGACTATGCCCATTGTGTTTCCGACGCGATTGAAGGTGTGACGCATTCGGTGTGTACTTTGGAGTTTGAAGATCACCGTCCTTTATACGATTGGTTTTTGGATACCTTAAAAACACAGCATCACCCTCAACAAATTGAGTTTTCACGGCTTAACTTACAGTATGCGATTACCAGTAAACGTAAATTAACGCGGTTAGTGGAAGATGCTTTGGTCGATGGCTGGAGTGACCCGAGAATGCCAACGATTTCGGGTATGCGTCGTCGCGGTTACCCTGCTGCAGCGATACGTGAGTTTTGCACTCGTATTGGTGTGACGAAAGCAGATAACTCGGTTGAAATGGATATTTTAGAGAGTTGTATCCGTGAAAATTTAAATGAAAAGGCACCACGTGCAATGGCTGTTTTGAATCCTCTCAAAGTCGTCATTACCAATTACCCTGAGGGGCAAACGGAGCAGCTGACTGCACCGAACCATCCTCAGGATGAAATGATGGGCACACGTGAGGTTCCTTTTACGCAAACGCTATACATCGATAAGGCGGATTTTAAGGAAGAAGCAAATAACAAATTTAAGCGTTTGGTAAAAGATAAAGAGGTGCGTTTACGTAATGCCTATGTCATTCGTTGTGATGAAGTGCTTAAGGATGATGCAGATGAGATTATTGAGTTGCGTTGTAGCTATGATCCTACAACGTTAGGAGCAAACCCTGAAGGTCGGAAGGTAAAAGGTGTGATTCATTGGGTGTCTGCTGAGTACGGCTTACCCGCTGAAGTGCGGTTATTTGATCGTTTATTCAATCATCCTCACCCCGATACAGATAAAGAGATTGAAGATTTTACCGCGCATTTAAACCCTGACTCATTGGTGACGTTGACTCGAAGTATTGTTGAACCAAGTTTGGCCGAAGCTGAAGGTTCTCAGGTTTATCAATTTGAACGTGAAGGTTATTTTTGTGTTGATAGCGCGTTGAGTTCGTCTGAAAAATTAGTCTTTAATCGGACAATTACTTTACGAGATACATGGGCGAAGGCAGGCCAAAAATAGCGCAGATATCTTCTAAGCACCTTAGCACATATTAAAAAGCCATTTCATAGATGGCTTTTTAATTGGGTCAGAGATATTTTCATGAATAATAACGATTCTTATTTGCAATTAAGCTTTGAGTTGTGTAGATTAGGGCTTGTCTCGTTATTGTGGGTCGAGGATATTAATAGGCGAATATAAGTCTTATCAATCTTTTTCCTGTTCAGATAAAGTGCGATTAGGCTTTCGATTAATTCAATTTGCAAGACATTGGTAAGAATAGTTATGCGTAATTGGGTTTAAGAGACTGTGGGCGCAGGATCTTAAATCTATTAAGATTACATTTAACTGTCTCTCTTTTCTGATATGGTCGCCGGCTGACGTTTGAATCTCCTGAAAGTCGGCGGCTATATTGGTTTTTCTCGATATGATTTTAAATACGATTTCTAAGGCTTAGATCTTCAGGATAAGGCTGTAAATAAGCTTGTTTGCTAATGTAGGGATCTGGGTGGTTAGCAAAATGGTGCTTTAGTAATGTGATGGGCACAATGAGTGGGACTTGATCTATGCGGTATTGTTCGATGATTTTGGCAAGTTCTTGTTTTTCATCTGACGATAAGACTTTTTTTAAATAGCCTTGCAGATGCATAAGTACATTGGTATGGGTTTTACGGGTGGCGACATGTGTTAGGGCTGTCATCAATCCAGTGAAGTAACGTTGTCCAAGTTCGTTAGGCTCTGAGTTGCCAGCATCAGCAACCATTTGACCTAGTTTGGTGTAATCGACTGGTGAATGTGCCATTAGGCAGTATTTATAGGTGACATGAAAATCAATAATCGCTTTGTGACTTAGGCCTGCTGTCAGTGTTTGTTGCCAATTATGGTATGCGAAAACACGGGTAATAAAGTTTTCTCGTAAAGCGTGATCTTGTAAGCGCCCTGACTCTTCAACTGGAAGTAGGGGGTTGGCATCGGTGATGGCTTGAGCATAAATGCCTCGACCACCTCCGGGTTGAGGATAACCATTTTCACCATAAACTTTAACGCGAAAGAGGCCGCAGCTAGGCGAGCTTGTCATAAAAATATAACCGCATATCTCATCGTACTGCTTGGCTTTTTGTTGGCCAAACTGGGTGAGATCATCGGTGTAATCGAGTTCACTATTGTTGGTTGAGATGGCTCTAGGCGATGCTGTATCGCCCGTTAGGCGGATCGGTTCACGAGGAATACCAAGGCCAATACCGACTTCTGGGCATTCTGAGATGAAATCAAAATAAGTATCTAAGGTGTTGGTGCAAAGTTTTGAGTGTTTATGGCCGCCATTAAAGCGGACTTCTTGTCCTAAAAGGCAGCTGCTGATCCCTACTTTTATTTTCATTTTACACCTGAGTTGATGACTTTGTTTCTCACAGTAACAAGTTAATTTATTTTATTCAATTTAAGGGTAGCCATTGGCTTTAAGGTTGTTGTTAGCTATTGTGTTTTTTCTGTTGAATATGCGCAAAATGCGATGTTTAGATGTTTTAACGCTCGAAAAATAACCCCTTTATGATGTAGTAGTGGAAAGGAAAAACCACTTTTATTGTAATGATTAATGACTTGTTAAGTAATTGATATTGTTCATGATAAAAGTTAGTAAATTTCTTTTAAAATAGAATAATATCAATAGCATGAACAAAGCCTTGCAATAGTCTATATAGATGAAAAAGGGTTGAGGTACTTTTAGTTGAAGACAAACAAGCATTGTTTTTTCGATATTACCTTTCTAATTAGACCATTTTTGTTCACTTCACAAGGTGTTGAGCACATGGTATTTTTCCAATGTTATATTAATTATTTATGCTAGTGATGGCGTCTAATCAGGGGTGGTTGTTTCATGAGTGAGCAAGCAGTTAGCGCTCAAAAAGAAGGTAAAAAACTAAAGTTACCGAGAGCGGTTGGTAAAGGTAGGCAGGTTGATCCTAAAGCGCTGGCAGAGGTGCAGGCTTTATTAGGCGACGAGCCTCGGCAAAAAGATCTATTAATCGAACATTTGCATAAGATTCAAGATGCTTATCATGCTATTTCTGCTGCTCATTTGGTTGCGTTAGCGCGTGAAATGAAATTATCAAAAGCGGAAGTGTATGAAGTGGCTACCTTTTACCATCACTTCGACGTCATCAAAGAAGGTGATACGCCACCACCGCCATTGACTGTACGTGTTTGTGAGTCATTAACGTGTGAGATGAAAGGGGCACATGGGTTAATAGATTCTTTAGAATCTGGTTTGGGTGATGATGTCAGAGTACAAAAAGTGCCTTGCATCGGTCGCTGTGATGTTGCTCCTGTTGCTGTAGTTGGCATGAATCCGGTTGAACAGGCCGATGTGCAATCGGTGATGAATGAGGTTAAGGTCGGTAATGTAAAACCAGAAGCCATTAGTCCTATTTCTTTTGGAGATTATCTAACCAACCAAGGATACGAGACTTATCAAGCGTGTATGGATGGCACGCATCCAATCGAAGATGTATTAAAGACAATGGATGACTCAGGTCTACGTGGTCTGGGTGGTGCGGGTTTCCCAAGTGGTAGTAAGTGGCGGATTGTTAGAGAACAGCCAGCACCTAAATTGATGGCGGTTAATATTGATGAAGGTGAGCCAGGTACATTTAAAGACAAATATTATTTAGAGCGTGATCCACACCGTTTCCTGGAGGGCATGTTGATTGCAGCTTGGGCAACGGATATTCATGAAATCTATATTTATCTGCGTGATGAATATGCTGCTATTCGTGAATCATTAGCCGTTGAAATAGATAAGTTACAAGCCAATCCACCCGTTGAAAATATGCCAGTGATTCATTTGCGCCGTGGCGCCGGTGCTTATATTTGTGGTGAAGAATCGGCAATGATTGAATCGATTGAAGGTAAGAGGGGTATGCCGCGTTTACGTCCTCCTTACGTGGGACAGGTTGGTTTGTTTGGGCGGCCAACGCTTGAACATAATATGGAATCAGTTTATTGGGTTCGAGATATTATTGAGAAAGGCCCTGGCTTTATGACAGACCATGGTCGCAATGGCCGTGTTGGCCTGCGTTCATTTTCCGTCAGTGGTCGGGTCAATAAACCGGGTGTGCATTTTGCACCTGCAGGTATTTCGATGCGTGAGTTGATCGATGAATATTGTGGGGGTATGGAAGAAGGTCATACTTTTTATGGTTATTTCCCAGGCGGTGCTTCAGGTGGTATTTTGCCGGCATCATTGGGAGATGTGCCACTAGATTTTGATACTTTGCAGGAATATGGTTGTTTCATTGGTTCGGCTGCGATTGTGGTGTTTTCCGATCAAGATAGGGCTCGTGATTTAGCGGTTAATGCGATGAAATTCTTTGAAGATGAGTCATGTGGCCAATGTACACCTTGTCGCGTTGGGACGGCGAAGGCGGTTGGTTTGATGGCGAACCCAGAATGGGATCAGGATTTATTAGAAGAACTGTCTGAGGTGATGGTTGATGCCTCGATTTGTGGTTTAGGGCAAGCAGCACCAAATCCATTACGTAGTGTGATGAAGTACTTTCCCGATGAGCTAACAACTGGGGAGTTAAAATAATGGCCGTTAATCCAGAAGAATTACTCAATACAATCAGTTTTACTTTAAATGGCCAAGAAGTTTTGGCGTCTGAAGGTGAAACATTACTTGATGTAGCAAAACGTCAAGGGTTAGAAATTCCTCATCTTTGTTATTCGGACCGTCAAGGTGAGGCAGGTAACTGTCGCGCTTGTATGGTTGAAGTTGATGGCGAACGTGTTTTGGCGCCTTCATGCTGTCGTAAGCCATCTGAAGATATGGTGGTTAAAACCGATAGTGAACGCGCAATAAAAGCGCAATCAATGGTACTGGAACTATTAAAAGCAGATGTTTCAGAACAACCCCAAACACTGAATTCTGAATTAGATCACTGGGCGGGTAAATTAGACATTGGTCTGCCGCGTTTTGAAGCACGTGAGCAGCCACCTTGCGATCTGTCTCATCCGGGGATCGCCGTTAACATGGACGCGTGTATTCAATGTACGCGTTGTCTGCGTGCTTGTCGCGATGAGCAGAACAATGATGTCATTGGTTTGGCCATGCGCGGTAGTCATGCTGAGATTGTCTTTGACCTTGATGATCCCATGGGTGAAAGTACCTGTGTCGCTTGTGGTGAGTGTGTAGAAGCGTGTCCAACCGGTGCATTGATGCCAGCTGATGAAGTGGGGTTGGAAGAACCTGATCGTAAGGTTGACTCTGTTTGCCCATATTGCGGTGTCGGTTGTCAGCTGACTTATAACATTAAAGATGAAAAAATTATTTATGTAGAAGGCCGTGATGGTCCTGCGAATAAAGGCCGCTTATGTGTGAAAGGTCGTTATGGTTTTGATTATGTCCATCACCCTCACCGTTTGACTAAACCGTTGATTCGCCGTGATGATGCACCGAAATCGGGTGATTTTTCGATGGACCCAAATGATGTCGATAAAATTTTCCGTGAAGCGACTTGGGATGAAGCTTTGGCCTTGGCAACGAGTGGCTTTAACCGTATTCGCGACGAAGAGGGCCCGAATGCCTTAGCCGGTTTTGGTAGTGCCAAGGGTAGTAACGAAGAGGCTTACTTATTCCAAAAACTAGTGAGAACGGGTTTTAAAACCAATAACGTTGATCACTGTACACGCCTTTGCCATGCTTCATCGGTAGTGGCGTTATTAGAATGTTTGGGGTCAGGTGCGGTTTCCAACCCGGTATCGGATGTCGATAAAGCAGAAGTTATTGTCATTATTGGTGCTAATCCGACAGTGAATCATCCTGTTGGTGCGACATGGATGAAAAATGCTATACGCAAGGGTACGAAACTGATTTTGATGGATCCGCGTAGTACGGAATTATCGCGTCAGGCAACGCATCACCTAGCGTTTAAGCCGGGTAGTGATGTTCCAATGCTCAACGCGATGATGCATACGATTATCAAAGAGGGTTTGACGGATCCACAATTCATTGCCGATCGGACTGAAGGCTTCGAAGCGATGAAAGCGCATTTAGAATCCTACACACCAGAATTGATGGAATCGATTTGTGGTATTCCTGCAGAAACGTTGAAAGAAGCGGCACGTTTATATGCATCTTCAAAAGGTTCAATGATTTTATGGGGGATGGGAGTATCACAACATATTCATGGTACTGATAATGCCCGTTGTCTTATTTCATTGGCATTAATGACAGGACAAATTGGCCGTCCTGGTACAGGTTTGCATCCACTTCGCGGACAAAACAATGTACAAGGTGCTTCTGATATGGGCTTGATTCCGATGGTATTCCCAGATTACCAACCGGTAACAGATGAAAAAGCACATGCTTATTTTGAAGCATTGTGGGATTGTAAGTTAGATAATAAACCGGGCTTAACGGTTGTTGAAATTATGCAAGCGATTCATGCTGGTGACTTAAAAGGTCTATATGTCATGGGTGAAAACCCTGCAATGTCAGATCCTGATGCCAATCATGCGCGTCAATCAATGGCCGAGTTAGAACATTTGGTAGTACAGGATATTTTCTTAACAGAAACAGCTTATTTAGCTGATGTTGTGTTACCTGCTTCTGCTTTTTCTGAGAAGACAGCGACGTTTACCAATACTGATAGGCTGGTGCAGTTGGG
>ENA-UZWV01002804-UZWV01002804.1-metagenome-genome-assembly--contig:-Day-3-1m-contig-2804_pt1 | contig 11592 bp, 11 predicted proteins | sample MGYA00260342_ERZ794902 | MGnify/ENA metagenome assembly ERZ794902
GTTTTTGACGATACATGACAGACAACAATCCTTTATTGGGAGCAAAAAAGTACACAAGTAAAAACACCAAACCAATTACTGTTGTTATAGACCCCGCAATAGAGGCGTCAAGCCAGTGCGCTAACCAATAGCCGCTAATGGCGGCAAAAACTCCAAAACATACAGAGAGCCACAGCATTTTTTTTAAATCTGCAGTAAGCAAATACGCAGCGGCGGCAGGGGCAATCATAAGGGCAACCACCAGTATAGCGCCTACAGCGTCAAAAGCGCCAACAACTGTAATAGAAGATACAGACATTAGCCCGTAATGCAAAATAGCCGGAGAAAAACCCAGGGCAGAAGAGAGGCCAACATCAAATGTGCTTACTTTTAATTCCTTAAAAAACAAATACAACAGCAGCAACGTAGTAAGTAAAATAACACCCATAATCCAGGCTGCTTTTGGTCCAAGATCTGCTCCAAATAGTAGCAACCTATCAAAGGGAGCAAAAGCTAGCTCGCCAAGTAATACAGCGTCTACATCTAGATGAATATCATTGGCGTTTTTAGCAATTAATAACACCCCAATACTAAAAAGCGCAGGAAAAACAAGACCAATAGCAGTATCTTCTTTTACAAGGCCTGTTTTTTGGATGCGCTCCACCAAAACCACTGTAATAATTCCAGTACCGGCTGCTAAAATAATTAACACTGGAGAGTTAAGATCCTGGGTTATAAAAAACCCTAAAACAATTCCTGGCAAGATAGAGTGGCTTATAGCATCACTAATTAAAGCCATTTTACGCAGTACCAAAAACACCCCTGGAATAGCGCAAGCAGCTGCAACCAAGGCGGCAATAAGCTGTATTTCTATTTGAGGGTTACTCATGTTGTGGTTGTTGATTAAAAAGATTTTGAGCTTCAGCAAAGCCTTTTGAGGTGAGAGACCACTGTTGTTTATTGAGGAGTATCCACTGGTTCTGTTCCATTTTACGCAATGATTTTTTAGTAAACCCTTGAAAATTATTTAATATCCTTATGGTATGAGGGTGGTCAATGTTTTCATGAGTTTGAGCAATGCCATACATAAACTGTAGGGTTTTTTTAAGCTGTAAATCACGCCTATTTTTTAGGAGCCTTATTTGTTTAAATAACAGCCCTCTTGTGGGAGAAAAAACAAAAGAAACGACCACAAAAAAACTAGCCACCAATACAATAACAGGCCCTGTAGAGAGATTGTTTTGTGTAGCACTAATAGCGGTGCCAAATACTCCAGAAAAACCTCCTATTAACGCGGCAAGAATCACCATCGTAGCTAAGGTGTTTGTCCATTGCCGTGCAGCGGCTGCAGGTGCTAATAGCATAGCGCTCATTAAAACCACTCCTACTGTTTGAAGTCCAATTACAATTGCTAAAACAATAAAAAAAGTAATTAAAATGTCTATAAATTTTGTGTTAAACCCTAAGGTTTTGGTGTAGTCTTGGTCAAAAAGCAGTAGTTTAAATTCTTTCCAAAACAACAGCACTACCAAAAGAGCGATTCCTGTAACAATTACCATAAGCTGCACATCACTCGTTACTAAGGTCGCTGCTTGGCCAAATAAATACTTGTCTAGCCCTGCTTGATTTGCGTTGGGTTGTTTTTGTATATAGGTAAGTAGCATCATACCAAATCCAAAAAAAAGTGACAAAATAAGCCCTAAAGCAGTATCACTTTTTAAGTGAGTTTTGGATATCATTCCACGAATCCAGAAGGCGCCAATTAAACCACTTACCAGAGCTCCCAAAAGTAAAATATTGGTGTCTTTAGCGCCGGTTATTAAAAAGGCAACAGCAATCCCAGGCAAGGCAGCATGAGAAATAGCGTCTCCCAACAAACTTTGTTTTCTCAAAACAGCAAAGCTCCCCAGCATGCCACAAATAATACCCAATACGGCCGTCCCAAGGCTAATGTTGCGTAGTGTGTAGTCTGTAAATAACAGATCAAAATACTCGGTGATGCTCATTGGGCTTATTTTTTTACGGCAACTTTATAATTAATACCATAGGTCTTGGTTAAGTTATCATCATTGAAAATATCTTTTACCGCTCCAGTGGCAATTTTCTTTACATTTAAAAACGTAACCCAATCAAAATATTCTGGAACTGTTTGTAAATCATGATGAACAACCACAACTGTTTTCCCTGCTTTTCGAAGCTCTTTTAAAATATTTATGATTGCTATTTCTGTGGAAGCATCAACCCCTTGAAAGGGTTCATCCATAAAATAAATAGATGCGTTTTGCACCAATGCTCTTGCCAAAAAAATACGCTGTTGTTGCCCGCCGCTTAGCTGGCTAATTTGTCTGCTTTTAAAAGAGAGCATATCTACTTTTTCTAGAGCTTCTAGGGCTGCCTTTTTTTGCTTTTGCCCTGGTCTTTTAATCCAGCCCAAACTGCCATAGGTTCCCATCATTACCACGTCTAGTGCTGTGGTAGGGAAGTCCCAATCTACACTTCCTTTTTGAGGCACATAGGCAACTAGTTTTCGTTGTTTTTTATAAGGTTTCCCGAAGATAGCCACGCTACCTGCAATGGGATCTATTATGCCTAAAACAGCCTTTATTAGGGTAGATTTTCCTGCACCATTAGGCCCAACAATTGCCATTAAAACCCCTTGTGGAATCACCAAATCTATATCCCACAAAACGGGCTTATAATTATAGGCTACGGTTAAGTCATCTACTTGTATGGCAATTTTTTGTGTCATATATTATTGTAAGGCGTTAACAATAGTCTTTACGTTATACAGAAACATTCCTATATAAGTTCCCTCTACAGAACCCGTATCTCCAAGAGCATCACTATACAAAGAGCCGCCAATGGAAACCTGATGGCCTTTTGATAGCACTGCTGCCTCTAATGCTTCTATGGTTCTTCTTGGCACAGAGCTTTCAATAAATACAGCTTTCACCTTATTTTTTATGATGTATTCAGAGAGCTGCTGCACGTCTTGTACACCAGCCTCGGTAGCAGTAGAAAGTCCTTGAAGCCCAACTACTTTAAAGCCGTAGGCCTTCCCAAAATAATTAAACGCATCATGAGCCGTAACCAAAATTCTCTTCTCTGGCGCAAGGGTAGCAATCGTGTTTACAACCCTTGTTTGTAAAAGATCTAATTCTTGCTGAAATGCGATGTTATTTGCCGTATAACTCCCTGCGTTTTTTGGATCTTTATCTGATAGAACACTCGTTACTTTGTCTGAGAACTCCTTAAAATATTGGATGTTAAACCACACATGAGGATCATAATTAGAGGCAAAATAGTCTGAGGCAATCAAGTCGTCTTTTGCTAAAAATTCTCCCAAGGCTACGGTTGTTTTTTGAGCTTCCATTTTTTCAAAAACCTCCACCAGTTTTCCTTCTAGATGCAATCCGTTATAAAAAATAACATCTGCATTAAATAGTTTCGAAACATCACCTTCACTTGCTTTGTATAAGTGAGGATCTACTCCAGCTCCCATTAACTCTTGTATGTTAATAAGATCACCACCTATATTTTTTACTAGGTCAGTAAGCATCGATGTGGTAACCACAACATTGAGTTTACCGTTGCCTTGTTTATTGTTTTTACATCCTAAAACAATTATTACTGCTAGTATTGTTATCGCTCTTTTTGTCATCATTTATTTAAATATTCTATAGCTAAATCCTGCGCTTAATAAAAAATCTTGCCCTTCAGTAATGCTTGTTCCCAGGGTAGCGTCTAACTGTAAATTAGGCAATACTAAATAGGTTAAACCTGCATCCCAATAATGGTTTGATTTGTTTTTTTCTGGCAAATCACCATACAACTCGGCATAAAGCCCAAAGCTATCTGTAATGCTGTAACCGTATGCAAGGGTATAAATATATGCCGCTCCAAGGCTATCTGCTTCCCACTGTGCGCCTACATTATAAGCTATACTCGAGGTGTCTGAAAGAGTGTGGTCAAAAGCAAATCTAAAATCAATACTTGTGTTTTGTGGTTTAAAATCTTCGCTGGCGGTAAATGGTAAAAAGAGATGACCAATAAGACCAATGGTTGGTAGCCATCCTTTTTCTTGAGTAATGTTTACTTTCATTCCAAATAGTAAGGGAGATAGTCCACTTTGTACAACATCCTGTTGATCTGTAGTAGTTTTATTGCGCTGCTCAAGCGCATTCCAGCCCAGCCTAAGTTCTAGATTTTCTAATACACCAAACCTAAGTAGTGTGGTGTTGTATGTTAGGGTTTGTGTTTGTAAAACATCCCCTTCAAAACTAGTAAATAAGGCGCCTGCCTCTATCTGTAAGGCTCCTTGTGGAACCACACTAGGGGCCTCTGTAGCGTCTGGTCTGTCTGTAATTAACTCAGGCCTTTCTTGCTGCGCTAATACGGGCAACAATACCAGCATCATTAAAAGGGGTAACACTATTTGTTTCATTGTTTGTGAAAAATTATTTGGGTGATTATGTTGTTTGTACATATAAGTTATCAGCTATTTTTTTGGACACGAAAAATTGATCTCTTCCTACTTCAATGACCATAGAGCCATCAAAAAATTCTTTTCCTAAGACATTGATCTTGGTGCCAATACTTATCTTTTTTTTATCTAAATATTGTAAATACTCTGGGCTAGATTCTTTTACACCCACACAAACACCAAATTGGCTTTTGTTTAGTTGAGAAAGCAACTTTTTTTCTGTTTTTATGAAGTTTCCGTGCTCATCTGGAATTGGATCTCCGTGAGGGTCAAACGCTGGACTGCCTAGAAATTTATCTAATCTTTTGATAAGTTCATTGGAGTGAATGTGTTCTAATTGCTCTGCAATTTCATGAACCTCATCCCAATGAAATCCTAGTTTATCTACAAGAAAGACTTCCCACAAACGATGTTTTCTAACAATTCTAGTAGCTATTTCCTTTCCTTTTTCGGTAAGCTGAGCACCTTTATATTTAACATATGAGAGCACTTTTTTATCTGCCAGCTTTTGCACCATATCGGTTGCAGAAGAGGCCTTGGTGTCCATACTATCTGCAATGGCATTTGTGCTTACCGCACCGCTTTGGGTTTGTTGTAAATGAAAAATAGTCTTAATATAATTTTCTTCTGCTAATGAATACATAAGGCAAAGGTAAAATTATTTTTTTAATACACCCTAATTAATTTTTAGTCTAGGCTAAAACTATAAGGTGCTATATGCCAACACTTAAACAATGTGGGTGTTAAAAGCCGCGCTCTTTTTGAAGGCTTTCGTAAGATTCTTGGACTTCTCTAAACTTTTGTTCTGCTCCTTTTTTATAGGCCTCATCCATGTCTATAAGTTTGTCTGGATGGTACTTTTTGGCCATGGTGCGGTAGGCTTTTTTAATTTCAGCAACAGAAGCTGTTTTGTCTATTTCTAAGATTTTATAAGCCCTATCCGGATTCTTAAAAAACATTGCTTTTATGCTATGAAAATCTGCAGATTGTATAGAAAGATATCCTGCAATTTGGTTGATCATATCAACCTCGCTGGTTGTTACAGTTCCGTCAGCATTGGCAATGCTAAACAAAAAATGTAAAATTTGCAATCTGGATTCATACCGTGTTTTTGAGCGAATATCACTTGCGATACCCTTGGCAGATATATCGCTTTTTTTTATGACATCATTAAACACCTTAAAGGTGGCATTGGCTCTATCTTTTCCGTAGGCCTGGACAAAGTATCTGCGCACAAAGTCTAACTCACTTTGGCTTACTTTACCATCTGCTTTGATAACAAATGATGCTAAGGATAGCAGATTAATTTCAAAATCTGCAGGGTTTACTGTTTTACCTCGTTGTTGATCAAACAAATCTCTAAAAACATCTCGCTGACCGCCAGAACTTCTGCTACTACTCTTATACCGGTCAATAAAAGATCCTAAGAAATAGCCCGCAATCGCTCCCGGAAACCTATAAATACTCCACCCCACTACCGCTCCAAAAATGCTAAACATATATGCTAAATTAAGATACAAATATACTAAAGCAAAACGCTAAATTGTTACATAATATGGAATTGAAATTGTAGAGGTGTCAGAAATTTTAGCAAATTTTAACCAACTTATTGAGTATCTTTGTAGCTCGACAAACAATTTAAATATTAAAATTATGTACCCACCAGAATTAGTAAAACCTATGCGTGAAGAACTCACAAATATTGGGTTTACAGAATTACATACACAACAAAACGTTACAGATGCACTTAGCAAAGAAGGAACTACCCTTGTGGTGGTAAACTCTGTTTGTGGTTGTGCTGCTGCAAATGCACGCCCAGGAGCTCGTATGTCTTTACAAAATGACAGCAAACCAGACCATCTAGTAACTGTATTTGCAGGAGTGGATCGTGATGCTGTAGATGCAGCACGCGCACAAATGGTGCCCTTCCCTCCAAGTTCACCTTCTATGGCCTTATTTAAAAATGGAGAGCTTGTGCATATGTTAGAGCGTCATCACATCGAAGGCCGCCATGCAGATATGATTGCAGAAAACCTAAAAGGAGCTTATAACGAGCACTGTTAATCTATACATACATTCTATTAAAAATTCCGTTCTCTATTTTAAAGTGATCGGAATTTTTTATTTTTATACCTTCAACAAAATTTTAAAACCAAACACCTTTGCTGAAAATTATAAGCTATCCTATTAGTTTTTTGTTTTACCTATGCTTTGCATGCGCTTTAGTTATATTTCATCTGTGGCAATGGATAGGCTTTACCTTTTTTGGGTACAAAGGTCACAAAAAAGCGGTAGACGTCTTAAACTGGACTATACTCAAAGTCTTGCATGTTCTTGGCACTCGTTTTAGCTTTACTATGGAAGACAAAATTCCAGAAAATGTTCCTTTAATCATTGTTTCTAACCACCAAACCACCTGGGATATCCCCCCTATTATTTGGCATCTAAGAAAAAGACATCCTGCTTTTATTGCTAAAAAAGAATTAGGGAGAGGCATTCCGTCGATTTCCTACAATCTTACCCATGGTGGTTCCGTATTAATAGACAGAAGAAAACCACTAGAGGCTACCCAGCAAATTATCAAAATTGGTCAATACGCAGCAAAAAATAATAGAAGTGTTGTCATCTTTCCCGAAGGCACCAGAAGTAAAGATGGAACTCCCAAGAGGTTTAAAGAGCTTGGGCTTAAAACGCTCTTTAAGCAAATGCCGGGGGGATATGTGTTACCAATTACAGTAAATAACTCCTGGAAATTGCAGCAATATGGATTCTTCCCGATGGGCTTGGGGGTGCACTTAAAACATCACATACATCCTGTAATAAAAATTTCAGATCACTCACATCAAGACCTTATAGCTCTTACAGAGCAAATTATCACAAAAAACATTATCTCCAAATAATCCTTAGTTTACAAAGCGATCTATTGTCACTTTGTTTTGAAGATCTTTCATGGCAATAATCTTCGTGTTTTTGGTCTGGGTTGGTAGGCCGTAATCTTGAAATACCGTGTATTTTAAATACGTTGGGTTTTTTGGTCTTTCATTAGATAAAAACTCCATATTAATAATCCAAGTCCCTGGCTGGGCATCATCAATGATATGTTCTTTAATGGCATATCCTTGAGAAACCTCATCCTGCAGTAACGTTTTAGATTCAAACCTTGTGTGGGTCCAGTTAAAAAACTTGCGCTCAGGACTCACAAATTGGATGTCAAAATCTACGTCTGGTTGTGTCCATTGAAATACCATTCTAATATCCTTTTTAAAGTTTAACGCCAGAAGTTCGTTAGGAACCTTTTGGTAGGAAACTTTAGATTTATGTAAGGATAGTAAATTTCTAAGTTCATTGTAGGCCAATTCTTGTATTGCAGAACAGTCTACATTTGGTATGGTGTTGTATACAATTTGATACAAAAGGGTAAAGGCAAGCTCATAATCACCATCGGCCTGATAGGCCAAGGCTAAATCTCTATATCCTTGAGCGCTGCCTGGCCTTAAAGCTAGTATACGAGTGTAAATGCTTACTACCTTTTTATAGTCGCCACGCTCCTCTAACTTAAAGGCATACGCCTTTAGTGCTTTTACATTATTAGGGGCGATCTTGGCAATGGTAGATAGTATTTTAAATGAGTAGTCCTTATCCCATCTCAAAAAGTAATCAGAAGATTCTATATAAAAAGATATGGTGCTTGTTGCTTTGTTTTGCTTTTCAAAAATAGCTTTAGCCTGGGCAAATGTTGTGGCTTTTTTAAGCTCAAGAAGGGCATTAGAGTCTGTATTTACACCCTCTAATAAAGGAGTGTTTTGGGTATATTCATTCCCCTTAACTTGCAATGACTCTATTTTTTCTTTGGGCGTTAATTGGTTTGATTTACCAAGCTTTGTCTCAATAAAAATAATTCCTCCAGCTCCTAATTGGCCATATCGCAGGGTTGCCGTTAGTCCTTTGAGTAACTTTATAGATGAAATTTCACTTGGGCTCAAGGAGTTGAGGATACTTTGGTCTAATAGTGCACCGTCCAAAACAACTCTAGGAGCCTGAGAGGTAATGGTTATATTTCTAGTAAAAAGTATGGATTGATTGAATCCTGGCATCCCAAATATTTGAACTCCGGGCATTTTTCTTAAAACATCAAATACAGTTACATCTGTATCTCTAATATCCTCTTCTGTAATTTCCCGGCCAGAACTATATCCTAAAGAGTTTTTGTTTTTTCTTCCATAGGCCGTTTCTTCGTATTGGTCTTTAGATTTTGATTTTCCTTTAAGTACCACCTCATCTAGGAGTTGGCCGTCATAATCTAGTTCAATTGTCATTGGAGCACCCCTTTTGATAGACATCTCTTTATACTCCATTGCAAATGAGGTAATTTCAAAAACAGTATCATCTGGAGTTACCTTGATAGAAAACTCACCCATTTGATTGGTTACTGCCTCATTAAAGGTGTTTTTTACTGTTATGACAGCTCCTTGAATCGGGCCGTCTGTATTTTTAACAACGCCAGTAACAACTTCTTTTTGCTGTGCAGCAAGCACTGTTACACTCAAAAAAAGACATAACTGAATAAACGATTTTGTGCCTGAAATTAAAACACTTTTCATAGGTTTTGTTTTGTTTGGTTCTAAGTAAAAATTACCGATATTTATATTTAGACGACAAATAGACACATTTGTTTCAATTATTGACGTCAATTTTATGTTAAATACTTTTTAAGTGCTATTAATCACATATTATGCCGAAAAACAACTCTAGCTTTAATTTTTTAATCCAAAATACCATTGCCTTCGTACAACAAGAATTAAACGATGCCGAAGGCGGTCATGACTGGTTTCATGTACAGAGAGTATACAAAAATGCGTTGTTAATTTCTGAAAATGAAAACGCAAATAAAACCATCGTAGCCCTTGGTGCCCTTCTACACGATATTGCAGATAGCAAGTTTCATAATGGCGATGAAACCATAGGCCCTAAAAAAGCAAAAGCATTTTTACAAACTCAAGCCGTATCTCAAGACACCATCACACACATTATAAAAATTATCGAAAACGTTTCTTTTAAAGGAGGAAATACCATCAAAACATTTCATTCTATAGAGCTGGAAGTAATACAAGATGCTGATCGTCTAGATGCAATAGGAGCCATAGGTATTGCCCGTACTTTTAACTATGGAGGGTTTAAAAATAGAGCCATCTATGATCCGTCAATAAAGCCAGATTTAAACATGACCGCTGCTCAATATAAAGCCTCTAAGGCTCCTACTATTAATCATTTTTATGAAAAATTACTGCTCTTAAAAGATAAAATGAACACCTCCTCAGGTAAAAAAATTGCCCAAGAGCGCCATGTGTTTATGGAGAAATTTCTAGAACAGTTCTACCAAGAGTGGAACGGGGAAAAGTAATTTTGATGCTTTACTTTCCTGGAAAAACTGGTTTTCTTTTTCCTAAAAACGCCTGGGTGCCTTCTTTAAAATCTGCGGTCCCAAAACATTTTCCAAATTCTGTTATCTCAGAATCAAAACCGTTTTTTCCGTCCTCAAAACCTGCGTTTACTGCATTAATTGCTGCGGCAATTGCCACTGAAGAATTCCGAGCAATTTTACTTGCTATTTTTTGAGCAAGAACAAGCAACTCTTCTTGAGAAGTGACATGATTTACCAGGCCATACTCATGGGCCTTTGTTGCATCTATCATACCCGCAGTCATGATAAGCTCCATAGCGCGCCCTTTACCAACTAATTGGGGCAAGCGCTGTGTGCCACCATAGCCAGGAATAACCCCCAAAGAAACCTCGGGAAGACCCATCTTTGCGGTATCGCTTGCAACTCTAAAGTGTGCGGCCATTGCCAATTCCAAACCGCCTCCTAGAGCAAATCCATTTACGGCAGCAATCACCGGTGTTTGCAAATTTGCAACAAAGTCAAATAATAACGCTTGTCCTTGAGCGGCCAATTTTTCTCCCTGTGCAACAGAAAAATCTGCAAACTCACTAATATCTGCCCCAGCAACAAAAGCTTTATCTCCACTTCCAGTAATGATAATTACCTTGGTTTGAGTATCTGTGTCAGCATGTTGAAAAGCATCGTGTAATTCTTCAATGGTTTGACTATTTAAAGCATTTAATTTTGAAGGCCTGTTAATGGTGATGGTGGTAATACCACTTTGGCTTTGGGATATAATATTGATGTAACTCATAGTTTGTGTTGGTATAAAATAGCGTCGTAAAAATACTAAAATTGATTAGGGTAAGGCAGGTATTGCCACTTTAAAAATCGTGTTTTGTCCCTGGGAGGATATCAATGAAATACTACCGCCATAGGTCTCCACAATACTCTTAACCATTGCCAAACCTAGACCCATACCACTGTTTTTTGTGGTAAACTTAGGCTCAAAAATCTTGTCTTTATTATCTGAAGTTATGCCAATGCCGTTATCCTCAATTCTAATAACAGCAAAGCGATCTTCCATAAAAACACGCACATCAATTCTTGGGTTTTCTTGTTTAGACTGCTCTAGGGCTTGGGTACTGTTTTTTACTAGGTTATTGATAACTCGTATGAGCTGAGAACGATCAAATCTGGCAATAATTTGCTCGTGCTCGGGGGTAAAGTGAATATACTCTTCATTAAAAATATCAAGTGCTAGCTTGGTGATTTTTACAATATTTAAGCGCTCGTCTTTTTGGGCTGGCATCTGAGCGTAGTTTGAAAAAGCAGAAGCAATCGAGCTCATAGTATCAATTTGCTCTATAAGGGTGTTGCTGTACTCCTCTATTTTTTCATTAATATCTGGCAAATTAGCATCAAATTTTCTCTGAAAACTCTGTACTGTGAGTCTCATGGGCGTCAAAGGGTTTTTAATCTCGTGAGCCACCTGCTTTGCCATTTCTCGCCACGCCGCTTCTCGCTCGCTGGCAGCCAATTGAGCAGCACTAACCTCTAGCTCATCAATCATACCATTGTAGGCCTTTACTAAATTTGTGATTTCTGCAGTTGTATTTTCTGAAACATCAATGCGTTTATTGCGCTTATCAAGCCTGGTGTCAATGATTTTTTGAGAAATTATATTGAGAGACTTTGTGATATACTTTGATAAAAAGTAAGCCAAAATTATGGCAATGCCCAACATAAG
>ENA-UZWV01008702-UZWV01008702.1-metagenome-genome-assembly--contig:-Day-3-1m-contig-8702_pt1 | contig 11542 bp, 10 predicted proteins | sample MGYA00260342_ERZ794902 | MGnify/ENA metagenome assembly ERZ794902
GGTACACTGCAAGCAACACTTACAGACTTTAGATACTTGCGGAACATCTGGCAGAAGAATACAGCAGAAGAAGCTCTGCTTGGTTTAAGCATGACAGGAATTATGGACAATGAGTTACTATCGGGTAAAGGAGATGCAGAAGAACTTGCATCAACACTGGAAGGTCTTCGTGACCACGCTATCAAGGTCAACGAGAAATGGGCTAAGAAGCTTGGAATTGAACAGTCTGCTGCTATTACATGTGTTAAGCCGAGTGGTACTGTATCTCAGCTTGTTGACTCTGCTTCCGGTATTCATCCTCGCTTTTCTAAGCATTACATTAGGAGAGTACGTTCTGACAAGAAAGACCCGCTTGCAGTCTTTATGGAAGCAGCCGGATTCCCAGTAGAACAAGACGTTATGTCAGAGTCTTCAGTGGTCTACAGCTTTCCGGTTAAGGCTCCAGAAGCTAGTGTGGTTGTAAAAGAAGTAGGAGCTATGCAGCAGTTAGCACTTTGGAAGGCTTATCAGAATCACTGGTGCGAGCATAAGCCAAGCATCACTGTGTACTATACCGATGATGAATACCTGCAAGTAGCACAGTGGATATGGGATAACTTTGATATATGTTCCGGTATTAGTTTGTTGCCAGTTAGTGACCATGTATATCAGCAAGCTCCGTATGAAGACATTAGTGCAGAGAAGTATAACGAGTTATTAGATTCTATGCCTAAAAACGTTAATTGGAATGACTTGATTTACTTTGAGCAAGAAGACAACACCACAGGCTCACAAGAATTAGCGTGTGTCGGTGGAGCTTGTGAAATAGTATAAGGAGATGTACATGAAAGCAAAGGAAGCTAACTTAATATCTTTTAAAGTTATTGTAACTTCTTCGGGGGCCATCCTAACGGAACTGGGTGGTCTCCCCGAAGATAAACTACATGAGCTGTTCAGCGGCAGAGAGTTATCGATTGTACGTACAATTATTAGAGAATCTAAATCTAAGCTTGAACCACTACACAACCAGATTGAAAATGAACTAAATGTAATTAGCCAAACTGTAACCTAACTCACCACTTAGATTTATTAGCCCAATATGCCGCAGACATCTTGCCCTTGGCAATGTTTTTAGCATGGCGGGCTTTAAAGCTTGCACGTTTCTTCTTCATCTTTTCTGACTCACCGGCTTTGGGCTTTCCTGCTGTTTTGGCTCCCTGCTCTCCGTAGCGGATTGTCTTAATTTTATCGCCTTCTTTTGCCACAACAATATGGCTTTTCTTCGGGTGATTCGGTGTACGCTTTGGTTTATTATAGCCTGATACTCCTGCTCTTGCTAGACGAGGGTCTTTTTTAGAAGCCATTATTTACATACCTTTCCGCCACGATTGTATTTTTTATCAAGCTCTTGTACGTTTTTATAATTGATAGCATTCGTTAGACTAGCGCCACCAACTGTTTGTCCAAACCCTTTTAAATTAACAGCACCAGCTTGACCAACCCCGCGCAGCTTTTTAGGCTTAGGCTTTTGTTTAACAGGCTCACCTGTAATTACAGTGGTTACTGTTCTCATTGGGCCTTGTGTGCTTCCAGCTTTAATGCCTTTTCTTTTAACGCCTGTTATGTTTGTAAACATTGTCATCTTTTCTTCCCCTTATGTAGTCCGTGCTTTGCGTGTTGCTTACCTTTCTTAGTAGCTTCACGTTTCTTTTTATTAGCTGCCGCTAGTTTCTTTTTACCTGCTGCTGTAGACTTGAGCTTTGAAATAGTCTTTTTGGGTGCATATACTTCACCAGTTTCTGAAGACTTTTTACCACTAGCTGTTGTCCATTTCTGCTTAGTCCATTTCTTTAAAGACTTCTGTGATTTTTTAAGTGCCATTACTTATGTACCTTCTGCACGGGGAAGTTAGCTTCCAGACTTGCTCCCTTATGTTTAACAAACTTGCCGGTATGCTTCATTAACTTAAACGTACCGTTCTTTTGTTTCATCCAATGATGTCCTGCTGGTGCTTTTACTTTCATTTGTAACCTCCCCCTTTAGCTTTATATTCCTTTGCAAGCATCTGAGCCTTGCGAGCTGACCATTGACCCGCCTTACCACCTTTAGTACCCGCTTTAATTCTATTAAACAAGTTCTTTCGCATGGTCGGTTTGGTATAGTTACCTGCCTTATTAACTGTTGATTTCTTTTTAGCTGCCATATTATTTCTCCCTTTGAACGCCTTTAGTCTTTTCTACTGTACGCATAGCGCCCAGTCCCAACATACCCATTAATACAGGCATCATTTCAGATAGCGCAATTAAGGGAATAATGATGTCAGAATTGGATAAAGCCAACGTAAAGTTTGCGAACGGGATAAGAATGAAGTTACCTGCCATGCCAGCCACGCATACCCAACCCACAGCAGGTCGCCAACCAGCGACAAACATATTCTTATGTGCCGCCTCAACCTTATTAACTTCAAGCTGGCCTTTCGCAAGCTCCTGTGCGTGTCTTTCCGCCATTGTGCTAAGTTCAAATGCGATGGCATTCTTCTTGTCTTTATCCTCTATAAATTTATCTAACAGTCCGGTAACTGGCCCAATCAATGATTGCAACATAAGTCTATCTCCTTAATAACACCACATTACGCCAGCTTCATTATCGCTGACAGTCCTGCCATCCACATGGATAAAAGTACGAGCGATTCCAATACCGCCAAATCCCATCTTGATAGCTTCTTGTACAATTGTGTATCTTTCATTTCCGTTACGTGCTCTAATGTCTGCTGCAATACCTTGGGCATGAGTTCCTGCTTTCTCCTTACGTTTTTCAATGGAGTGATTAGGACTCCTGTAACCACTCGTTATAATAAACGGAAAGCCACATGCCTCCCGCAGTTCGTCAAGCTTGTGTATAAAGTCCCTTGACATCTCGTTCTCGCCAGTTTCTTGGCAGTTAAAGTCTTCTAGTTTAAAGTATTTAAAAGTGCTCATTATCCTAAGTCTCCTAGTGTGCCTACAAAGATTTTACTTTTAAATTCATTTCCTTTGTAGTTGCTTATCCATTCTCTTAACTTTGCATACTCATCAGGGACAACAGAACTAATCTGTCTTTCTAACTTGCTGAAGTCATAAGTATCAGTAACATATACTTTATCTCCCTCAACTAATATGCCTCCTCCACCTACTGAGAACGCAGCTTCTTCGGTCGGAGTAATGTCGCCGGTCTTCATTCGAGCTTCAAGATTGTCACGCCTTCTTTGTTTTGAGCTACCTACCTGTGCTCTTACATTAGACTCTTTTAAGTTATAATCTCCATAGTCAATGTTGCTCTTTCCTTTTGACAGGGCGTTTGCCGCTGCAAAGGCCAGTGCTTCAATAACCTGTGGATTATAATCATCTTCTGTTTTATCTCCAGCAAGAGGATTAAAGAACGCAATTAAGTTTTTAGCTACTTGAGTTCTAGAAGCTTTATAAAGTCCCTTCAATGTATCAACAAGAGTCTCTTGGTCTTCTAGTTGCTTCTCAGTTATCTCCTCTACGCCTTTAGGTTTAAACTCAATGGCTGGCATAGATAACTCTGGAACCGCTGTAGACCCCGCTGTGTTCTCTCTTGTGCGACCCTCAGAACTAAAGTCAAGGTCTGGTAGCTTAGTGTCTGACAGGTCAGGAGTATCAGGAGTATTAGCTTCACGCAATTGCTCCATAGTCATATCGCCCATCAAAAACTTCTTAACATCTGGCAGTTTCACATTACTTAAATCAGGAGCATCAGTTTTAACGGCTTCTCTAATCTTGCCGGTGTCTACAGATAAATCTAAAGGCTTAGGTGAAGCCGTAGTGCCTGTTGTGTTTTCTGCTGTGCGTCCTTTAGAACTAAAGTCAGCGCTTAATAGCTTTCTTAAAGCTGAAACAGCTTTTCCTGCTGTACCGCTTACAGACTCTGACACATCGTCAAATGTTTCTGATACTGTACTTTGTACATCTTTAGAAACATTACCTATAGATTTCGACACGCCATCAAGAATACTAGACTCAGGCTGCACTACAGAGTCCACTGTTTTTATTTTTTCAACCGCTTTAATTGGCTCAGCTTTTTTTACTTGTTCTGCTTTAAACGCAATAGTTTCTTCTGCTTTAGGCTTAAACCTAAGAGTTTGTCCAATGTAAATCTTATCAACATCTTTAATACTATTTATTTCAGCAAGACTAGCTACAGTTGTGTTATTGTCTTTAGCAATCTCAGAAAGTGTATCTCCAGACTCTACCACATAACCGCCTTTGCTAAACATCTGAAGACCTTTGTTAATATCCTTACGCATCTCTGAAGTTATTTTCATAGTAGGAAGCATAACCTTTTCACCTTGCTGGTCATACTCTACCATTTTTATTTCTGAGTTATACTTTTTACCAAAGTTATTCTTCAATAGCTTTATTAAAGTTTTATCGTAAAAGTCTAAAAACTTTTTACCTTCGCCATCTTCTATATTTTTATTATTACGCAAAGCTTGCATTCGACCTGTAGTTAATGCAATTTGGTCGTAGCCTTCATCTGCGGCTGTAATCATAGCTTTTTTAAGACCTAACAAACCCCAGCGCTTATCTTCTTTAAAGGGAAGAATAGGTATTTTATTGTCGTCAAACGGCATACGCTCTAAATAACTTGCCTCATCTAGCTCGTTCATTTCATATTCTAAGTCGTCAATTTCTTCTTGCAGTTCGTCTCTTCTTGCTATAGAAGCTGTCTCCTGCTCATCGTACAAAGAAAAGACTTTCTGTTCTAGCTCCTCATATTTTTCTTCAAACTCTATACGGGCTTGTTCTTGTTCAGGAGTTTTTCCAGTAGCTTCATCATCCGTATACGCATAGTTTTTAGATTTGCCTGCTGCCTTTTGGTGTGCGTCTGATTGAACCTCATCAAGCAACAAAGTTTTTGAAGAACCTTTAGTAGCTTCAATATCTGAAAGTCTTATGTGTGTAATAACATTATTAATTTGTGAATGGTGCGAATCTGTAAAAGGAGTCTCAATCTTTTTAAACTTATCGTTAAGTGACAACACAATTTCACGATAGTTTTTTGAGTCAAAACCATTGAAAGACATTTCTTGGTGCATAGGAGAAGAAACAAAATCTCCTTTACTCCCCTTCATATATTCTTTCATTTTAGCATCAAACAGTTCATCAAACAACCTAGAAGATTCTTCATCGCCAAAATCAAGAAGCTCGTTAGCCATGTTAAACTCATCGGGGTCGGTCTCATCCCACCAGTTTAAAAATAAATCAGTGTCAGCGTCATCGCCAAGTTCTTCCGCAGCATCTGTAGGTATGTCATCTTCAGCAGTTCCGGGTCTTCCACGAAGTTGATACTCTTCGTTTTTAACGGGGTCTGGGCGACCAACGTAGACATTAAAATCAAAGTCAGCTTCATCTAAGTAATTAACAATGTCGTCACGGGTTACGTTTTTCTGTCCTGCAAAAGTCTTTTCAAGACCAGTCCACTCAACCTCTTCTTCAACAGCAAGTTTATTTTTTAAACGATTAACAAGCTCTGTTCCAGATTTAGGTTTATTACCTAGCTGAGCCGCTTCTTTTGAAAGCTGACTATAAAGCCCTGAAGATTTTTTAGGTACAAAAACCTTAGCTACTTTTTTAGCTATGCTTCCTGCCATGTATTTATGTCGCTTGTCTTTTGAATCAAAGCCTGTAGAATCTATAGTTTTAAATTGTTCAGGGTCAAATGCAATATAAGAAATATCATCGCCGTCAATATAACCCTTTTCGATTCTATTTTGATATTCAATACCATCAAAGCCTAGTTTTTTAAACATGTTCTGAACATCAAGATTCAACTCAACACGCATCAGCTCATACTCAAGCTGTTCAAGAGGTGCTTTATTTTCCATTTGGTCTATCTTAATTGACCTAGATTCGAAACTTGAAAGCTCGTTTGCAAGCTCAGCAGATACTTTAACGTTAGCAGCTTTTAAATTATCAACAACCTCATCTATACCATTTTCAGTTGAGAAAATCTCCACAGCATCCCAAGTGCCAGCAACATTTTCTGCTGTGTCTTTTTCAGTCATGGTGCTTTTATAAACTAAAGGATTTTTAATATTGACAACGCCTTCTTCAATAATGTAATCATCAAATTTAGTTGTAGAGCCTTTTTCTTTCAGGGCTTTTTCCATGATTTTTTTATAGACTTCAAAAGTTTCTTCTTTTGTAAGTTGATTCTTATTTAACAAGTAAAGGTCTTTAGCCTCATCTCCGTTCCAGTTATCAAAAACAATGTCTCGAAGCCTAATATTATCAGCAGCACCTTCATTGCCCATGTGAGTTCCTAGCTCTCTAGGCATTGCAAAAGACATAAAAAATTCTTTGTCGCCGTAACTTTTCCTAGCTCGGAAAATACGCATAGTTACTTTTGAACCTTTTAAAAACTTATCAATAGCCTCGGATTGTTGCTCCACTGAAAGAGGAGTTCCCGGTGCTTCTTCTGGGTTAATAGTTTTAGGCGGCTTAAACTTTGTTAAGTCTACATTTCCACGAGCAGCAATCTTAAATAGCAAGTCTCTTGAAAGTCTTTCTGCGCCATCTTCTGAAATAAACTTACCTACAATGGGGTTGCTTTTTACACGAGATGTTAAAAAGTCATGCAGACTTTCAATAGTTTCTGAGTCATAATCAGCTTTACTTACTTTATCTAAATCTTCTGTAGTTAAGTCAACTTTTAAACGTCTATAAAGATTTCTTAATTGGTTAGTTGCTAAGCCTATAGAATTAGCCATTGTATTCTTAGAATCTACATCTTCTCTAAGTTCGGCTATTGTATCCAGCGCATAAGCGTGGTCATCATCAACTGATAACTCTCTTCTAGCGTCTGCAAACTTCTTTCGTGCTTCAGTCAATTCTTTAGACTCTAAAGCATCTTTAAGTTTAGGCATAGCCTCAATATCGTCAACACTAATATCTTTTCTTTTAATGTTATGAACAATTAAAGCTTCAGCATAATCTTCACCGCTTAACATATCTTCTGGGTCTAACTCTTCAGCATAGCTTTGCTCAATAATTCGAGACATTTTAGAAAGCTCGTCATCTTTAATTAAACCCTCTGTTGCTTCATGTAAAGGATTAACAAATGTTTTGTAGTTTTCATCGGCTGGTTTAGTTTTAGCAGTTAGTACGTCTACTAAAGTTCCTGCCGCTTTCTTAGCTACTCCGCCTATGTTAAATCTTTGAACAGCTCCAACGCCTTCAGCTTGACCTTCAAAATCAGGGATAAGTGCATCAGAAAGCCGTGATTGCTTTTCCCTCAAGCCTGCTCGATACTGCCTAACTTGAAAGTCTCCAAGAATGTTTTTACCAAAGTAGCTGCCTGACAGCACAGGAACTTTGTTTCCAAGCGTAGGTATAACACCTTGCTGGTACAAGCTCATAGCGTCTGAAGCAATTGGCCCAAAAGGAAGAGCTAGATAAGAAGCAGCATTATTTGTGTACTTAGCAGCAGTTCTAGCACGATTAACAGAATCTATAAGGAGACCGTTACCACCCCAACGAGCTATAGCATTATATAAAACTTCATCAGTGTCTTTTTCTTCACTCTGCCCATTAGTTCGTAAGTAATTTGTCCATCGTGCCATGCCTGTCATTAACAAGGCTGCGGGAACAATACGCCCCATGCCACCACGAACAGGAGATTTTACAGCTTGCTTTGCCATGCCTTTAAGTACCGTGTTGCTAAAGGCTGCGGGATAGCTTAACAGTTGAAACAAAATAGATGTTTTAGGGTTGGCCATTAAAAAGGGCTTATTTCCTGCAAGACCTGTAGGCTGTAAAATTACAGAGTTAGTGTAACGTGCAGCACCTGCAAGATAGTTTTCTTTATAGAAACTATCATCAAGCTTTGAGCCGTTATTAAACCAGTTTACGCCCTTATTGTAATCAACCCCAAGCTCAGCCAGTTCGCCTGCTAATTCTCTTCCTCTTTTATCTAAAGTATTGTCACCATACTTAGCCAGTTCTTCAATGTTATTTTGAATTAGGTTCTTGCCTGTGCGGAAAGAAACACTCTGTACAAAACGAGTCCACTGGTCAAGCATGTTTACACGGAAAAACTTGTTGCTGGCGTTTTGCATGGTTTCGTTAATTAGCGCATCGCCTGTAAGCCTATCCCCTAGCTGAGACATTTCTTGGTCTACGTTAATGCTGAAGTCTCTCATTTCTGCAAAAGCTTCGTTAACTGTTAGGCCGTGCTTGTCTTTAAGAATACTTTCTAAGTCACCAGTCACTTTCTTGTGTGACAAGTTTATTGCTTCACCTAAGCCCTTAACGCTATTACGTACTCCACCCTTAGAGATGTTTAACATTATCTCCGTTAAACTCGACAAAGTAGCCAGACCTAGATATGCAACCCTGTTTACCAAGCTGTAAGCATCGGCAGCAGTTTGCATCTTTTTACCAAAGCGGTCAAGACCTTCACCAGTTTGAGTACGATAAAGCTGCTCAAGTTTTTTAGCATCTTTTTTTGTAAATACTTCGCCTGCCTTTTCCACTTCTTTTTTGATTCTGTTAATGTAAAACTTTTCAAACTGCTTAAAGTTTGTAACGCCTAAAACACGATGCTTTGCAATCTGCTTGCCTGCCTGAAAGGTGTAAGCATGTAAGGACGCAAGAACGTCTGAGTTTAAAAACTCTTCAAAGTCTGCATCATTTGCAATTTCATTTATCTTACGCTTAGCGGAAAAGAAATGACCAGAGCCACTACCAGCATCAAGCTGTTCATTTTTGTTTAACATATTTTTAACAGTTGACTTAGCTACTTTTGAAGTCATGCCTGCTTTTTCTACAAAAAGACGCTCAAGCTTTTCGGGGTCTCTTTCAATAGCACTACGACTCCACATACGTGGTACATAGTTTTCATTCAGTTCTTTAATGGTGCCAATGTCTTTAAGTCTAATGCCCATTTCTTGATAAAGCTCTCTAACCTGAATTGCTGTACGGTTAATTGTTTTATTCATACCCGCATCAAAGTTTTCATGGTTAATAGGCTTTGTGCTTCTAAGACTTAAACTTAAAGCTGCATTTACGTCATCGGCAAGCTTACTATTAAAATTGCTTAATGAAAGCTCATCTACAATTCCTCTAAAAGTTTCATTGTAGCGGCCAGTCACTTCTCGCTGAACTTCAAATAAATCTTTTTCTACAACAGCCTCTTGAGTTTTAAAGCTAGTGCCAAACTCGCTGTGCATTTTCTTTTGCAATTGTTTAGCGGTTCCTGATACAGCAGTAAAAGGAGTTAGCACCCCTGCTGTCTTGCCATAAAAATCAGCAGTTAAGTTTGAGGCAGTTTTATATAATACTTGGCGTACAGCCGAACGCTTACCGCTTTTTGTAGTTTCTTTATTTGCAGCGGCACGTATTTGACTAAGAACTTTTTTAGTTGTTTGCTCTCCTCCGCCAAGACCCGATACAAACTTAGTAACTTCTTGAACAACAGGCTCTTCAGTATCTTCAATATCAAACAAAGTTCCCTGCGTTCCTGTTTCAGCGTCATCAGAAAGACGGGGCTTATCTAAAGCAGTTATAATTTTTTCGTCTGTATCTTCATCAAAAAAATCAAGCTGCTTAACTTCGTTATATCTTTCATCATCTGTATTTTTAGTTTTAGCAGAGTTCGGCATGTCTGTTTCTTTACGCAAAGCTTTGTAGCCTTTTGAAAGATAAGCGCCGCCTCCAACAATTCCTGCACCAAAAGCTCCAGTAATTGTGGCTGTGGTAGCGGCTTGCCCTAAGTCTATTTCTTCTCTAGCTCCTGTTGTTATTTCAAGGTCTTGGCGCAATAAATCATCAACACCTCCGTAAACAGCAGAAACACCGGCAACAGCTTTGTATGGGTTTTTTTCAGTGGCTGCTCGCCCTAACTGTAAGACATCATAAAGTTTTTTAGTTGCTTTTCTTTTAGCTGCTGCTGCGGCTGTCTTAGTAGCAATGCCACCTATACCACCGCTCGGAGCCGTAACCATTGCAGAAGCTACAGTTGCAAAAGTTTCAGGGTTTATAAGCATATCAGCAGCGTTTTCGTAAATAGACTCCGCCCACTCACCTGCTCCTTGAGGAGAGGCTTTTTCCCAATTTTGAAGAAGATAGTTTAAATCATTTTTAATATCCTGTGGAGCATCTTTCATATTTTTAATTGCTGAGATTTTAGTACCTAGTCTATTTTGAAAATCACGCATTGTTTCAGCAATATCATCAGAGCCTACAAGTCCGGCAGGGTCTATAAAAGCATCTTCTAGCCCTGCTTTTTCTTTTAAATAATCCATTACTTTTTCAAACTTTTGCACAACCAAAGGATTAGTTTCAAAATCCGTAATAGAAGTACCTTCATGAATAGAAGTGTTGGTTCTAAGTAGCTGCTCAGGCGTAAACGCCATTTCATCTTCGCCGCTTCTTACAAGTTCACCATTAATAATTTCTATTGCCATTTGTTAATATCCTTTAATTAAATTTCAGCAGGGGCATACTTATCTGTATAGGACGCTACGTTTTTTGCAAGAAGAGCTTTGTTCCTTTTTATTCTAGTTTCTACAAGAGAAATTTGCGCTTTAGTTGAGCTTGGGTTGGCTTTAAATTTAGCTAACGTTTCTTCATCGTTCTTAATTTTTTTATCTAGTCGCATTACTTGGCCGTATTCTTTCTTTTGAGGACTAGCAAAGAAAGTTCCAGAAGCTCTTGGAGGAGGAACAGGCAAAGCACCCAAGTCAAAAGAAGAAGCTACCTCATTACCACCAGAGCCTCCATTACCATCAGAGTCTCCATTACCTGAGTCTGTCGGTGGTGGTGAGTCTTCTAGCTCTCTTAATTCTAAAAGCTCAAAAGAATGTTCACTTAGAGAAAAAACAGCTTGTTTTTTAAAAATTTCAAATCCAGGAAAAGTCTCGTTAAACTTTTCATATTGTTTTTCATTCATGCCCATGTCTTCAAAAATAATTAATCTTTCATCGCTGTTCATCTTAGTAATTTCATTGTACGCTTCCTGAAAATTTTTTTCAAAGAAATTGTTTATACCTGCTATGCTTTCAGGAGCAACTTGAACAGTCGTACCTTGCTGGTTGTACATTTTTGAGTAAGCTTTTAAAGTATTAAAAATATTTCCTTTGCCCACTTTGGTATTCATTCTTTGTTCAACAGGAAGCTCTGCGTCCATTAACTGAAGTTGAAAAGCAAGTTTATTGCCAAGTGAACGAGAACCTATTTGCTCATTTCTTGCATCTATTCCGCCTAATACAACTTGAGCTGCTAGAACCTCATCTTGATTTTGATTAAAAATCTTTAAAGACTCTCCTCTTAATGAAGCATAGCCCCCTTTATTTATAATCTCTTTGCGTCTATCATTGATAATTTCAAGTTCAGTAGGTGGTCGTTGAGATAAAAATACTGAGCCTTCCGTTGTTTTGTCAGCGCCTATTAAAGCGGCTACATTTTGTACATGTGTAGGCGGAGGCGTGTTTGCTCTTGTAGCAACACTGCCGTCTGGTCTTATTTCTGAAAAGCTTTCTACTACGCCGGTTATTGCGTTT
>ENA-UZWV01001605-UZWV01001605.1-metagenome-genome-assembly--contig:-Day-3-1m-contig-1605_pt1 | contig 11504 bp, 10 predicted proteins | sample MGYA00260342_ERZ794902 | MGnify/ENA metagenome assembly ERZ794902
GCATAGGTGGGAGGACTCAATCGTGATTGTGCCATTTTCATAATGGTAAACAAAAATTCTTGATTTTTTGAAACGACACAACCAATGCGCGCACCGCACATACTAAAACGCTTCGAAATAGAGTCTATCATAATGGCATTTGCTTCCATTCCTTTTTCCAATAAAATGGAATGATGCCTTTCTCCGTCGTACACGAATTCTCGATAGACTTCATCGGCTATCAAAAATAGATCGTGTTTCACCACCAATTCTTTCAATTGTTGAATTTCTTCTTTTGAGTAAACAACTCCAGTCGGATTACCAGGATTGCAAATAACAATTGCCTTGGTTTTTGAAGTGATTAATTCTTCAAATTTCGAAATGGCTGGCAACGCAAATTTTTCTTCCAAGGTAGTTGTAATGGGAACTACATTTACACCTTCTGCAATGGCAAAACTATTGTAATTTGCATAAAAGGGTTCTGGAATGATAATTTCGTCATGAGGATCGGTGATACAGGCAATGGTAAAAAGCAAGGCTTCAGAAGCTCCTGTAGTGACCAATATATCGTCCTTGCTCACTTTTATACGGTTTCTCCTGTAATATTCTGATAGTTTTTCTCGATACGATTCCGAGCCATTAGATGTTGTGTAGCCTAAAACTTCAATAGTATTGTTTTTGACCGCATCTAAAGCTACTTTGGGTGTTCTAATATCTGGTTGACCTATATTTAGGTGATAGATATGCGTTCCTCGTTTAGAAGCAGCATCCGCGTAGGGCATCAGTTTTCTGATGGGTGACTCTGGTGCTAAAACTCCTTTTTTTGATATGGATGGCATAAATAGTGTACTTATTGAATATTCGTTCTTTTTTCAAAACGAACAAATTTAAGGTTTATCTTTCAATTGACTCATTTTTCCGCTTAAAAAATGGATGTCTTCAAAGTAAAAATTTCTACTTTGAAGATCTTTTTCTTTTCTTGGTAAATGTTCCAAGAAGCACCAGTACAAGGGTCAACATCGCAATGCGATAAATATAATCTCCGTGTTTGGTGTAATAGGTGATTTTTGTGTTTGTAGGCAATGTTGTTTGGATACTTCCTTTCTGATTGTACTCCAAACTTTGGATGACATCTCCTTTGGAATTGATAAAGGCAGACACACCTGTATTTGCAGAACGGGCAATAGCTCTCCTATTTTCAATGGCTCTTAAGCGCGCTAGACTCAAATGTTGTTTGTGACCTTGGCTATTATTCCACCAACCGTCATTTGTAATAATAGCTAAAAAACTAGCTCCTTTTTGTACATATTCTGTAACGTAGGCACCGTATACAGACTCGTAGCATATGATCGGTCCTACGGACTCGTTTCCGTTTGTAAATACTGCGCGCTCTTTTTGGGTGCTAAGTGTTGAAACCAATCCTCCCAAATCAATCATAAAACTTCCGAGTAAGGGATTTAAAAAAGAACGGTAGGGGGTATGCTCTACACCAACCACCAATTTGGATTTGTGATAGGTTTCAAAAGAGCGTCCGGGTGTTGTGAAAAACGAAGAATTGAAACTGTTGTACCACTGTTTGCTGTTTTTATAAAAGTTCGCTGTTTTGTTGGGAGGCTCGTGTGCCGAGTATTGATTGTAAAATGTAATCCCAGACAGAAAGGAAATCCGATGCGTGTCCACAAAATTCTGAATGGTTTTGTATTCAGGTGTATTTTCGAAGGTACTTATCAAACGAGGTCTCGGCAAGGTTGTTTCTGGTGCAATCACAAAGGAAACAGCACTGTCTATTTTCTGCGTGGCCAAGGAAACCAACTCTTCGGCCATTTTTTGATTTGAGTGTTCGTATTTTTCTGTATAGGGGTCTAGATTGGGTTGTAGGACCAAAACACCTGTTTTTGTGTTTGATTCAGAGCTTGTGTGGTATATGTACAAAGAGTAAAAAACACCGAGGACCACGACACTTCCTGCAAGTATAAGCTGTCTTACAAAACGGATTTTATGACTGTTTTTCTGAAACAAAACAACAGCCCTAAATAGCAAAATATTGACGATCCAAATCCACAAAGTACCGCCAAAAACTCCCGTATATTCGTACCATTGAATCCATTTGTAACTGTCTGAAAACCCATTCCCCAAATTCAACCAGGGCCAGGAAAGCTCCCAGTTCAAATGCATTTTCTCAAAACCAATCCACAAGGTTACCAGGCAGATGATACTCGTTTTAAAATCTGTTTTTTGAGCAATCAAATGGTACATGAAAAACACCGAACTCATCAAAATCGAATTTGTCAGTACGGCAAACCACATTCCAAAAGGAGTGGCGTAATAAAGCCACCATGTGGTGCTTAGGTTGAAAATAAAAAACGTACAATAGGCGTTGAAAAAAACTTTTTTTCGCACGTGTTTTTCGTGCGCTTTCCTCAAATTCCATTCGGACAGCAACAAAGGAACAAAAGCGACAAAAAGAAACAAAGAAAGCCCATATGTTGGCCAAGAAAGTGCGAATAACAGACCACTGGTTAAGGCCAAAAGAAAGTTTTTTATCATTTGTTCAAGAAATTAAAATCTACTTTGATAGAGAAGGTATTTGAATACAATGCATTTCCGGAGCTGGCAATGTTTGACAAAGCATAATCAACTTGTACACCGCGGTAGCGGAAGCCAATTCCTATGTTGGGGTCAAAATTTAGAGAACGATCACCGTCCTTAAAAGTGTCTAAATTTTGAAAATTTCCAACGCCACCTCTTAAAAATACAGTTTTATCATACTCCAATTGAAATCCAATGGAAGGCGTTCCACTTATTTTGCTGGATGAGAATACATCGTTGGTCTCTGTAAATCGGACATGCAAATCGATTGCTGATAGCAGCTGAAATTTTTTGTTTTTGAATGCAAAAGATCTCGCTACCCCGATTTGTGCTTTGGGTAATGTGATTTCATTGCTTTCGGGTGCTTCTTGATTCTGATTGGGAATGGCATTTTGAATGGCTGCTAGGCCCTCCGCATCAAAAGTCCAAGAATTGAAAGTAGTGGAAATGTCACGTAGCATGAGTCCCCATTTCCATGGCCCCGATTGGTATTGGATTCCAGCATCGATCCCAAAACCCCAAGAAGATGCAAAATCACCAATTACTCTTCGAATGACTTTGGCGTTGATTCCAACTTGAAAATTATTCAACGTTGCCATTTTTTTTGCAAAAGCCACATTCAGTGCGTAATCTGCTGCAGAAAAGAGAGAAATATTGTCATAGTTGATATCTCCATTGCTGTTTATCAATGCAGTCGTGTTTAAGATGTCATCTACACCAAAACGAATCAAAGCGACGGCAAAGGTTGGTCCGTTTGGTTCTTTTGGAGCAAAAGCCGCCGCTACATAATCGTATTTTGCAATGCCTGCAAAATGTTCAGTGTGCATGAAGGCAGCTTGGTTTATTTGAACGCCTGCCAATCCAGCAGGGTTCCAATAAATGGCGTTGACATCGCCTGTTGTGGCCGTAACAGATTTGCTCATTCCAAATGCTGCTGCATCGACTCCGATACCTAAAAACTCGTTCGAATATTTACGTGACTGACTGAAGGCAACTTGTCCGTAAAAAATAGCAAGTGTTATGAGAACAATTTTCTTCAATACAATTTGAATTTGAAAAGCAAAGATACTTTATTTTAGTTTTTTTTTGATGACCTGAACGTTTTGTACATGAAATTTGTCATTTTTTTCTCAAGCCAGTCTTTTTTGTGAAAGTTTTGAATAAATCCAATATGTCCCCCTTTTTCTGTTACTTCTAAGAATAGATGAGGGTGTTCTTTTGCGATTGCTAAAGGGTAACAGCTATCTGATAAAAATGGATCGTCTTTTGCTGTGACAAAGTAGGTGGGGAGTTGGATTGAAGTTAGCCATTTCAAAGCACTGGCCTTTTCCCAATAATCTTCAGCACTTTCAAACCCAAAAGAAGGCGCAGTAAAACAAGTGTCAAAATCATAAAAATTTTGACAATTTTTTATACTTCCTGGATTTAAACTTTTTTCGGGATACATGTTGCTCTTTTGAAGTGCTTTCTTTACCAACGTTTTTAAAAAACGTTTCATATAAATAGCATTGTGTTTTTTTGCCAATTCCATGGAAGAACCTTTTAAGTCCACAGGAGCTGAGACGACTATGGCAGATGTGATCGGTTTTAAAACATTCGGACCTTGTTCTCCTAAATATTTCAACAACATATTTCCTCCTAGGGAAAATCCAACCAAAGAAATGTGGGTATAAAAATAATTTTTTATCACATATTGAATGACAAAATCCAAATCTTTGGTTTCACCACTATGATAACTCTCAAAACGATTGTTGGGTTCGCCACTGCAGCCGCGCAAATTGAAAACAACAACATCGATTTCATTGTTGTTGAAAGCTTGAGTGGATGCTAGAATATACTTTGATTGCGAACTTCCTTCGAGTCCATGGATCAATAGAGCAGCCTTTTTTGACGACACGCTTGAAATATCCAAGTCGATAAAATCTTGGTTGTCCATAGCAATTCTTTGTCGAGCATAAGAAACCTTGGGCCTTGTAAAGAGGGTACGGTACACCGTGTTGACATGTTTGTTCTTAAAAAAATAAGATGTCCTGAAATGAGAGGTTATAATTGGCATATGTCCATTTTTTCAAAGCAAATAAAAATAAAGTAAATGAAAATTATTCAATAAATGCATAATTAGTCTTTAAATTCATGGATATTTCTTTATTAAGTTTATATTTACAACGTGTAAAGTCAATGTAAAGTACAGCAAGTTTTGTTGTATTTTTTTGTTTTGCTTAGAAAAGAGAAGAATGTATACTATAGGAACATGAGAATTAAAGAGATTACAGACACATTTTCTTCTATCTCATTGAAAGAAATAGGAGCTGTTGCTTTGATGAAGCGAACAGACACGAAATTTGTATTGCCACTGAAGCAACTAGGGCAGTTGCTCGAACAAATCAAAGATGTATACCGTGTGTTGGAAATTGATGGAAATCGATTGATGACCTATTCTTCCATGTATTTTGACACACCGGCAAAGAAATTTTATTTAGACCACCACAATAGAAAAGTAAATCGCACCAAAATTCGCATGCGAAAATATGTAGAGTCGGATATTTGTTTTCTAGAAATCAAACAAAAAAATGGAAAGGGCGAAACCAACAAGTCTCGAATTTCTATTGAGGATTTCGAAGAAATCCTGTCTCAAAAATCGGCAGATTTTGTTTTCAAAGTAACGAATGAAGATTGGATCTTGAAGCCGACCTTGGTCAATGACTTTACAAGGATCACTTTGGCCAATATTGCCGACCAAGAACGAGTAACTATTGATTTCAACTTGTCTTTTTCCAAAGGAAAGAAGGTCAAAGGTTATGAGAAAATTGTCATTGTTGAAGTAAAACAGGAAAGACTCGACCGAAAATCTACGATTATAAAAACATTGAGAAAAATGCAATACCACCCCTATAGTATGAGCAAATATTGTATCGGAATGTTAGGGTTGTACAACGCATTGAAATACAATCGATTCAAACAAAAACTAACCAAACTAAACAAACTATCAGCTTAATTATGGAACTATTTGATGTTGCTCTTTTTGACAACGATTTTTACAAAATGATTTTCCGTTTTGGAATAAACATTTCTTTTTTAACCCTTATCATTCGTTACCTTTACTATAAAAATGCGCGAAATAAAGAGTATTTTTTTACCTATTACATGATTGGTGTCATCGTGTTTTTTCTTTGTTTTACCTTGAAAAAATTTGAGTTGGATTTGGGAATGGCCTTAGGTCTCTTTGCTATTTTTGGAATTCTCAGGTACCGCACAAATTCTATTCAGATCAAAGAAATGACCTATTTGTTTGTGATCATTGGAGTGTCGGTGATCAATTCACTCGCAAATAAAAAAATGAGTTATGCCGAAATCCTTGCCGCGAATTCCGTTGTGGTCATAGCCTTGTATTTGACAGAATGGTTTTGGACATTGAAGCACTTGGTTAGTAAAGTAGTCATTTACGAAGTAATCGAAAATATAAAACCGGAGAACTATGATCTTCTAAAAGCCGATTTAGAAGATAGAATAGGTGTAGAGATTCAACAAATAAGTATTGGTGATGTGGACTTCTTAAAAGATACTGCAGAGATTACGATTCGTTATGAAAACAGAGATGTCTAAAACAGTTCAAAGATGAAAAAAATAAATATACTTCTACTTTTGAGTATCATGTTCGTAAGTATGTCTTTCGCTCAATCTACATCAGACGATTTAGAAACATGGACCAGCGTTCGACTGCGTTACAAAGCAAGTAAACAATGGGCATTTGAATTGCAGGAACAACTTCGATTGAAAGAGAATAGTTCTGTTACAGATCAGTATTTTACGCAGTTAACTACGAGATACAAGCTTACAAAAAATCTTTCCTTAGGAGCGGGGTTGCGCTATATCAAACGAAACGACACGCAAGGTAAGATTCAAGGGTTTGAAAAGCATATCCGTTATCATTTTGATTTGGGTTATAAGCATAAAATTGAAAGGTTTAGCCTGAATCATCGCTTGCGTTTTCAAAACAAGAACGAACTCGGTGTTTCTGAGGAAGAAGGAGATTTTGCAAAAAAGAATTTCCGTTTGAAAACCTCGATTGGTTACAATGTCAGAAAGTGGAAATTGGATCCTAAGGTTTCTGCCGAGATTTTCAACAAATCTCACCAAGGCGGTACCAACGGATTTAGCAAATACCGACTAACTTTTGGAACGAGCTACAACTTAAAAAAGGCGGGTGAAATTAGTCTGTACTATCGTTTGGAAAAGGAACTGAAAACTTCCCTTCCAAAAAAGGTCAATATCATTGGTTTCAATTACACATACGCACTGAACAATTGATATATTGAAACGTAGAATTTTTGAACTTTTATTTTTTCTAAAGTAGAAACCCATGAATTTAAGAAAACACCTCCCAAATATAATTACCCTTGGAAATTTATTTTCAGGAATCGTGGCTGTTTTTTATGCTGTTTTCGGCGATTTTACGATGGTCGCCCTGTTTGTAAGTATCGGGATCGGTTTGGATTTTTTTGATGGATTTACAGCGCGTTTGCTCAAGGTCGAAGGAGCGCTAGGAAAACAATTGGATTCATTAGCGGATATGGTGACCTCTGGGGTAGTACCTGGAATTGTCATGTTACAGTTGCTACTGCGAGCAAATTCGAACAGTGACTTGCCGAATATTTTTACACAAGAAAATTTCGAACCACTCCCATTTGTAGGTTTGTTGATTGCTTTGGCATCTGCCTACCGTTTGGCAAAATTCAACATTGACACGAGACAATCCGAATCTTTTATTGGTTTGCCGGTTCCTGCAAATACCTTGTGGATTGTTTCCTTGCCTTTAATTTTAGAACATAGCGAAGTAGAATTTTTGAAAGATTTGTTGCAAAATAATTATGTTTTACTTGGGTTAACCTTCCTAAGTGCGTATTTGTTAAATGCAGAAATACGTTTGTTTGCACTAAAATTTCAAACGTTTTCTTTCCAAGAAAACGCATCCAAATACGTATTTTTGACAGTTTCTTTATTGCTATTAAGCACGCTAAAATTTATAGCAGTTCCTTTAATTGTATTTTTGTATGTAATTGTTTCTTTGCTACAAAATAAGGCCAAATCGCTTTGATATTTCTTGACATGAAACGATAGTGAACTTCTTGCACTGCTTTATCAAATATTGATCTTTTTAAAAAAGACTCGGAACAGATTGAAGTTCCACATAAAAATGTATTTTTGCACAAAATTTTTTACATGAGCACATTGAAAGAACGTTGGGGTATAACATCAAATTTTCAAATTGTCTTGATCCTTATAGGTTTTGCGATCAACGGTTCGTTCGCGGCGTACATTGCACGTCCATTGACCGAAGCTGTCGGCTTGGACCCAGAAACGACTTCTTGGTGGATTTTTTGGCCTTTGCGTATCCTTTTGGTGTTTGCGGTATATCAAGCTACGTTGCCTATCGTCGGTTTTTGCGTAGGACAATTTCGTTTTTTTTGGAATATGGAAAAAAAGATGCTCAAACGCATGGGATTCAAGTGTTTTTTCAAAAACGAATAGGGAGCGAACTGCACTTTTTATCAAGGGTTGTTTTTAGTTACTAAGAGTTACTGAAGGCATTGATTCAAATAGGCCGAACGTCTTCTGCATACTATGCCACTAATACATACCCATAATACAAGGCAAGCAAGGAGAGAAAACAGATTCCTGCGTAGGTCAATAATTGCAATCCTTTTTTAGGACGAAATTCTTTCGGAAGGTCATCACTCACCACATTTTTAAGATTCATATACCCTACGATGGGTGCTAATAGAAAAGAGACGCCTGTTGCAATAGCAATGATAAGGCCCATATCTGCGCTCAATAGGGTGATTACAAGAATACTTAGAACCGCAAGTAATAGCACACTTATCGTATAATATTTGGAAACAATACTACTTTGAGGTCGGTCTAAGAGCTTGTCAAGAACTTCCAAGCCAACTCTTGCAATGGCATCATGACTGGTAAGACAGGTACTGTACATGGTTGCAAAGGCGGCTACAGCAATGATTGCATAGGCCCAATCTCCTATATGGGTAGTGAACAGTTGCACCACTTGATCTGCAAATACAATGGCATTGCTACTCAATGCTTCGCCAGAACCGTATAGTGTGGTATACCCAATCAATAGAAAAAAGATGGCGAGGACTGCCGTGATAAGATAACCGAAATTGAATTCTTGCAATGCGGCACGAAGCGTAGGTCTGTCCTTATTGATTCGATATTTTTCTGCACTCCACAGGCTGAGCCAACTGCTGGCTTCCACTGCGGTCGGCATCCATCCTATAAGAGTGATCAGAAATAGGAGGCCTGCTTGGTTTGAAAAAACAGGTGTAGTAAACGCGGCCACTGGAGTCGATACTCCTTTGTTGACAACCAAAACAGTAGTAGCCAACAATGCTACAAACAATATAGGTACCACAAATTTCAATACGGTTTCCATCAATTTGTATTTACCTAGAATCAATAGCAGACTATTAAAACCAAAAATACAAACCGCAATGCTAGCGATTGACTGGTCTTGAATTTCGAAAAGATTCATAAAAAGTCCTGCCGTAATTGCGCAAAGTGCTGCGGGAGTTGCCAAAGATGTTGCCAAGGTAATGAATGCATACAAGTATAAGGTTTGTTTTCCTCTGTTGCGGTAACCTTCAATGATGCTATTTCCTGTAACATTGGTATAACGCACACCAAACTCAAAAAAAGGGTATTTCAAAATATTGGCCAATAGAATAGGAATAATCATAAACAGACCGTATTGCGCCCCTGCTTTTGTGGACAGAACCAAATGAGAGGTTCCAATAGCCATACTCGCAAATAAAAGTCCAGGACCGAGGTTTTTTAAGAAGCTTTTTATTTTTTGCATATTTGTTCGTTTGTTCGCACTGCGATGTTAAGTTATTATTTGACGACTTGCAAATGATGCATTTATTTTTTCGAGGATTTTGAAATGTGAGAAAGTTCACAAGAACTTTGATATGAAGATTCAAAATTAAATATCTGTAGTGAAGACCATTGAACAAATATATGTGACGAGACATGGTTCTTTTTTATTTTGAAATAAAGACCTTTTTTTTGTGCGAGATTAATAAATTATAACGATCCTAGTATTTATAGAAATGTAGTGCTAGAGATACTAAGTTTCTTTGCATGCTATCTGTGTGCCAATAGTTTTTTTCACAGGATAAACCTATTTATCAAATGTACTATAATTTACATTATGTTAAATAGAAAAAGACATGTAATTATATATTATTTTCTTTTGTTCTTGAGGTGCTACTTCGAGCAAATATGAAAAATTCAAAGATCTATTGAATTGTTTCTAAAATCATACTTATTTTTACGCTGATGACAACGACCCCAAAAAAAAGAAAAGTAATCCGCATCATTGGCGGCGGTCCTGCCGGCATGTTCGCTGCTTTGGAATTGAGCCCGACTCATGAGGTGCATCTCTACGAAAAAGGAAAAACACTGGGACGTAAATTTCTAGTAGCTGGAAAAGGCGGTTTTAATTTGAGCAACCAAGCTACTGGAATAGATTTATACGACCAGTACGTTCCATCCCATTTTTTTTCGGTTCTTTTACAAGAGTTCGACACCCATAAAACAAGATGCTTTTTAGGGAAATTAGGAATTCCTACATATGTAGGCTCCAGTGGTCGGGTTTTTCCAGAAATTGGAATCAAACCAATTACCGTACTCAATGCATTCAAAAACAAACTGATAGCACAGGGTGTTCAGTTGTATTTCGAGCATGAATTTGTGGATTTCGACACAAAAAAAATATATTTTCAAACACAGATAGGAACACATGCTGCTCGTTTCGACCGTTGTATTTTTGCACTGGGAGGAGCTTCTTGGTCTGTCACAGGTTCCAAAGGCGACTGGCTGGAGATATTTCAACGAAAAGGAATCTACACAACGCCCTTTGCTCCTTCCAATTGTGGGCTTCATGTCAGCGGTTTGAACCCTGAATTGATTGCGCAATTCGAAGGAAGTCCTTTGAAAAATATCGCAATTCGCTGCCATAACAAAACGGTCAAGGGGGAAGCGGTTCTGACCAATTATGGATTGGAAGGCAATGCAGTCTACCCAATTGCTGCCATCGCAAGAAAAGAGCTCGAGACTCACAAGAAAACAGCTGTTTTTATAGATTTCAAACCCTTCAATACTGCGGAACAACTATTGCAAAAAATAAGTCCACAGACACGAACTAAAAACTATAGCTACCTGTTCAAATTAAGCAAGGTACAATTGGGAATCCTTAAAAATTTCATGGGCAAAGAAACCTATACAACTCCTGCTCTCTTTGTCGAACAATTAAAAAATTTGGAAATTCCTGTTGCAGGTTTACGTCCTATCGAAGAAGCTATTTCTACTGTTGGTGGTATTTCAAGGGATTCCGTAAATAGTGATTTGTCCCTAAAAAAAATCCCCAACATCTATGTTGCTGGGGAAATGTTTGATTGGGATACCATTACAGGTGGCTACTTATTGCAAGGTTGCTTTTCAACGGCTCATGCAGTATCTCAGAGTATTCTCAACAGTTAGTTGTTTCCTAAAATCAATGGCATTCCATCTTTTCCAGAACCGACAACAATTACTTTTGCGTTTTTTGAATTCGCGAGCTCTAAGGTTGCTTGAATTCCCTTTTCTTTTAAAATATTTGCTGTCAAGGACGCGTTTAAAATACGATTGGCAGTCGCTTTTCCTTCTGCATCAATTTTTTGACGCTCGGCCTCTTTTTGGGCTTTCTGGATGGTAAATTCATATTCTAAAAACTCCTGCTCTTGCTTCAGCTTTTTCTCAATCGCTGTTTTGATTGTCGGTGGTAAGGTAACATCACGCACCAATACTTCGTTCAATTGCACATATTGACCGTCAAGAATCTTTTTTGTTTCATCAAAAATTTCTTTTTGAATAGCATC
>ENA-UZWV01005261-UZWV01005261.1-metagenome-genome-assembly--contig:-Day-3-1m-contig-5261_pt1 | contig 11498 bp, 9 predicted proteins | sample MGYA00260342_ERZ794902 | MGnify/ENA metagenome assembly ERZ794902
GCGACGGCTGACTTCGTGGTGTGGAGCGGCGACCCCCTCGACGTCACAAGTCTGGCAGAGGCAGTTGTCATGGGCGGTATTCCCGACTCGATGACCAGTCGGCAAACACAGCTGCGGGATCGCTATCTCCCCGAGCAGCATGACTTACCGAGGAGCTATATCAAGCCTTAAAGTAGAAAAAAGGCGTGCTCTTCGTCCCACACATCGCTAATTCGCTTAAAGAAAAGCAGCGGGAGGCGATATGCCTTCCAAAAAGTCCTATCCGCAGCGGAACTGCGCGGCGTGTCAATAATCGGAGGCTGGGCCTAATTGCTCTGACGATTGGCGTGAGCAATAGCAACGGTTGTAGAGGAGTTGTGGCCCGCCCGGAGAGATTCGAACTCCCGACACCCAGGTTCGAAGCCTGGTGCTCTATCCAGCTGAGCTACGGGCGGAGGACGCGAAGCTTAGGTTCATGAGACACAAAGGTCAAGACACCCTCTGCATTGCAACACGCGCCTCAATACTTTGCGGGCACAACTTAAAGTATCACTTTAGTACCTTGAACCGATTCGCTTTTGCTGTGCTACACTCGCGCCCGCTTCGCGCTGCCACACCGTTTTGGAGACAAAATGACCGAGCTAAATTCTGTTGTAAACACCACATTACTGGCTGATGACAATCAAGCCTCAATCAGTGCGATGCTCGATGCCATCCTCGCAAAACCAATGACACCCATGGAAGCGAAGCAGGCAAAAACCTACATGGAGCAAGTCGCCACTCAAGCAGCGGGCGACGAAGGCGCAGAGGTACAACTTTTTCAACTGATGGAAATGAAGAATCAACACACGACCTATGTCTTGCGAGTAGCACTGTTCTCTAACAACAAAGCGATTGGTCTTGATGTCATGGATGCCGAGAACGGTCAGTTTTTCGTGCCAGAGAGTTGTCCAGTGGTAGAACTGCAGTCCCCAACGGTTAATTGACTCCCCCCACAAAACGCGGAGAAGCCCTTACCTACCTCACATTAGTAGGCTTGGTTGCCTACGCAGCCATTGCAACCGATCTGTATTTACCCGCGATCCCCGCCATGATCCGCGATCTGGGCGCAACAGAAGCAGATGGACAACTAACACTCAGCATTTTCATGGTGGGTCTGGCGGTTGGCCAGCTTATCTTCGGACCGCTCTCTGATCAGTTTGGCAGGCTCCCCGTCGTGCGGGCCGGTACTTTTTTGTTCCTAACGACCTCAGTGCTCTGTGCCATGGCGAGGGATATGGAGCTGATGTGGCTGATGCGTGCCCTGCAAGGGGTCGCCGCCGCCAGCGGTCCCGTTATCGCGCGCGCCATCGTCAGAGATCGCTACCAAGGCAACCGCGCCTCACAGGTCATGTCGACTTTATCGGGCGCCATGGCAGTCATACCAATGGTAGCCCCCAGTATCGGCGCGCTGATTCTCACCGCCTTCTCATGGCCGGCTGTGTTCATTGCGCTGGCGATATTCGCGCTGCTCATTCTCCTGGCGCTGACTCGACTCCCAGAATCCGCACCACCGCCTGAAACAGAGCGGTTAACCCTGACAAAAGTCTTACAGTCATTTTCACTAATGCTCTCTAATCCCGCATATCTGGGCTACCAAATTGCGGGGTCATTTTCGTTTGCCGCCCTGTTTTGCTATCTGTCTACTGTGGCGTACTTTTTGCCCGATGTTTTTGATATTCCCACTGCCCTCTTTGGTTACGCCTTTGCACTCACTGTTTTTGGTTTCATGACGGGTAGCTTGATCAACGCCAAGATCGTCATGCGTTATGGCATGGATCAAACCTTAAGGGCGGGACTCTTGGTGAGCCTGGCATCAGCAGCCTGCATTGCGGCAATGGCTCCCTATGCCAGCGAGTACGTGTATACGCTGGGCATGCTGTCCTCGCTATTTTTCCTTGGTGTCGGCCTCACCGCTGCCAATGCCTCTATGGGGGCTGTTTCGTTATTTCCGCAGCTCGCAGGCTCCGCGTCTGCCGTATATGGCTTCACTCATGCGCTACTCGCATCGGGCGTAGGGGTCGTAGCCGGCAGGCTCTACGCAGGCCGACTACTCGAGCCCGCTCTGATTATGCTGGGCTGCGCGGTGCTGGCCCTATTGGGCTTATTACTCACGCCGCGTCCTTCGCGTCCAGCTTCAACCTAATCATCCTAGGGCTCGCCTTTAGCCACCACTACACGCCACACACAATCGACGGTATGGTGAACACAAGCCTGAGGGAGACTGCTGTGACAGCACTGCTTACAACACCAACGAGCACCGTATGAGCACCCTACGATGGGAGCAATTGCTGCGTTATCGGTTCATTGAGATTATCGCCCTGTGGGAGGGACGGCTGACGACGCGTCATCTTTGCGAGGTGTTCGGTATTGGTCGCCAGCAGGCCAGCAAGGACATTAATAATTACAAACGGACCATTGCTCCGGGGAATCTTGACTACGACGCCACAGCCAAAGGCTATACACCCAGCAAGCACTTTAAACCGCAGCTCACGCGGGGAGAAACCTCCGAGTATCTCGAGATACTCGCGGGCTTAAGTGACGTCCAACAGATGCTCGGGCAACTGCCCGAAGCCTTTACCTCTACCGAAATACTCTCGGTACCCAGCCGACAGATCCCCCCTGCCATACTGCGGCCACTGGTCCGTGCCGCACGAGGACACGAGCGCATTGAGGTCGATTATGTCTCCTTGAGCCGGCCCGATCGCGAAGGCCGCATCATCGTGCCACACACACTGGTTTGGACTGGGTTACGTTGGCATGTGCGGGCCTGGTGTGAAAAAAATCAGGATTACCGCGACTTCGTCTTGAGCCGCTTTCGCGGTGAACCCGAATTGCTGGGTCCCTCTTCTCGTAACGCTCAGGCGGACCAAGACTGGCAAACTCAAATCGAGGTGATCATTGGTCCGGATCCAAGGCTCAATCAGAACCAACAAGCAGTGATAGCGCACGACTATGGCATGGTAGAGGGCCGCTGGCGACTCACGGTAAGAGCCAAGCTCTTGCCCTATCTCCTCAAGTTGTTACAACTCGATACGACCCATACCCTCGACGACCCCAAAGCCCAACAGATCGTCATCCTTAATCAGGCTGCGGTATCGTCATGGCTATTCGATTAAAGGTGATCTGGGAGCGCATCGAGGTTGAAATCGCATCCGCCCCAGTAGTGCCGCCAAGCCCACAGCCAACATAAAAATATTTCCTAGCCTGACCTGATCGGTATAGATTATCGGGTGTCCACGAGTGCAAAGATTGATTTAGCACAATCTTGATAACTCAGTCTGAAGGAGCCACGAGATGACTACCTCGATCGCGAAAAAGACCTATAACCAACCAATGGGTGGCAACGACATGCCTAGGTTTGCTGGACCTGGCACAATGTTCCGCCTGCCCTCGCAGACCACCGCAGACGGTTTGGACATTGCCATACTCGGTGTTCCGCTTGATATTGGCACCAGCCTGCGCCCCGGCACCCGTTTCGGCCCCAGAGGGATTCGTGCCGAATCCGTCATGACTCGTCCCTATGGTATGTACACGAAGGCCGCGCCCTTCGACTCTTTTCAGGTGGCCGACGTTGGCGATGTCGCGCTGAATACTTTCAACCTGACGGACTCGATCTCTATCATCGAAAACCATTACCACCAACTTTTGCAACACAACGTCAAGCCCGTCACCCTGGGAGGCGACCACACCATCGCTCTGCCCATACTGCGTGCCATTGCCGCCAAGCACGGTCCGGTCGCCGTGGTTCATGTGGACGCCCACACCGATACCAACGACCACATGTTTGGGGAGCCTGTTGCCCACGGCACTATTTTTCGACGCGCCATAGAAGAGAATCTGATCAACCCCCACAAGATGGTGCAAATCGGTCAGCGAACCACGGGATATAGCGCCGATGATTTTGAATGGGTACGGCAACAAGGCGTGCGATTAGTGAACGCAGAAGAATGCTGGTATCAATCACTAACGCCTCTCATGGCCGAAGTAAGAGAAACAATTGGTACAGAAACACCGGTGTACTTGAGTTTTGATATTGACGGCATTGATCCAGCCTTTGCGCCGGGCACGGGCACACCGGAGCCGGGTGGCCTCACCAATACCCAGGCTATAGAAATCATCCGTGGTTGCTGGGGACTCAATCTGGTCGGCAGCGACCTAGTGGAAGTGTCACCTCAATATGACACCACCGGGAATACCGCACTACTGGCTGCTAATCTGGTGTTTGAAATGTTGTGTAGCTTTCCCGGTTGCCTGCGGCGTGATTAACTGCCACCACGCAGCGATTTCCCATCGCCCCCTTTCAGGGTTGCCCTAAAGAAACGAAGCTAGCCATCTCTGCGTGGCGCTGGCACTCGCTCGCGGGTTTCTCATAGCGCAGCGCCAGACCCAACCGCTCCTTGGAACCGTATGCTTGGTCCTACCAAATCAGTCCTCATTCGGGCAGTCTTGTATTGGTGCATTAATCTAATCACTTAAGGGCTGCATGAATCTGAGACAAACCAATAAAGCGAATCGGCAAAAACTGATTGTCGCGACTGCCGCTCGACTGTTTTCATCCATAGGGTACGAGAAAACGGCAATAGAGCTGGTCGCTGAGCGAGCCAACGTATCTCCCGCAACGATCTACAATAATTTCGACAATAAGACAGGTTTGCTGCTCGCCGTATTAATTGACGAAGGAGAGGATGCGCAACAAATTGGCGAGAGAATTATTGCTCAACGTCAGCCCAACGATCCGAGCATTATTTATCGATTAATCGACATGTACGTCACCCACCCAATGGAATTCATGAATAAGACCTGCTGGCGCCAAGCGCTTGCTGCGTCGACGGCATCGTCAAACGAAAAGTTTACTCAGGAATATCAGAACGTGGACCATCAGCTAGGGAACTTGCTCATTGACCTCATGCACTCCCTTTATAGAGAGAAGGCTTTCACCGTAAAGGTGGACCCCCAAGCGCTCGGCGAAATTATTTGGAATAACGTGAATCAGATGTTCACAGATTTTATTTCTAGTGACGATATGTCTCTAGCCGCCCTAAAAAATGCCCTCAATAGACAAACTAAGGCCCTGATCGTTTTGGCTGTAAAAAAGGACTGACCTTTCCTTCTTACAGCTTAATCTTTATTCGCAATCCCCGGGGCCACTCGCAATAGCGCTCGGTAAACGTGCAGATAAATCAGCAACGCGATGGTGGAAGCCACTGCGCACATCAACATCACCGAGCCATATCCAAGCTGGTATGACAGCAGCGTTCCCGCGAGCGTTGGGGCCATCGCTTGCCCAACCCCTTGAAAGGCAGGAACCAGTGCCGCATAACGGCCAGAATGATCGATGTTTGACAAGGTCCCCAACTGGAACACATCGATAAATATCCAGAAAAAACTGAAGGAAAAAACACTGTAGACAAAGGTAATTTTGTCTACCTTTCCCGCCAAAACCAACATTGTCATCACCATGATCAGCAAAGCAAATAGTAGAGGCTTTAGCTGTCCAAACCGTCTTGCAAGCCATACTGTTATGAAGGTAGCCGAGATACTAAACACCTGACCCCAGGTGAGCGTCCCCGCAATGAATTCAGTACTGATGCCCACTGCCGCACCGGCTCGCTCGATAAAAGCCCAATACGCGCCAACTAATAAATAAAAGCTAAACACAGCAACCAAACACAAGCGCGGCAGCGCTTTTGGCACGCGCGGCCGAATTGGTAGCCCACCGGCCCCCTCCTTCACTGCCACTTCGTCGCGCTCCTCAACGTTCTCCTCGACGTTCTGCTCGACGTTCTCATCGATGCTCTTTTCAGCGCAATAGCGAGGAAGCCAGGGCAATATCAGCAGGATGGGCACGGCCTCCAACAGATAAAACATAAACAGTCCATTGACACCCCACTCTCCCTCTATGATGGGGAAAATGTAGAAGATGAATGCATTCATTAACACGAGCACAAATAGCAGGATGCTAAAGGTGCGAGCAGCATGATGGCTCCCTGCAAGGCTTGCGGTGCAAGTGGAATAGCAGATCCCCGCACCAATACCCGCAGACAGTCGGCTCAGCATTAACGGCAGAAGATCTGGGTTTTGAGTCGATACGTAATTGGCCAGAATCACCAACAACAGCCCGCCAGCAGCAAGCAGACGGCGGTTAACGCTGGTGACCAGCAGAGCAGCGACTATCGACCCCACAAATAGGCCGCCCATGTCAGAGGACGCCAACCAGCCCAGTTGCTGTTCGCTGAAGCCAAGAGACTTCGCCATTGAGCCGACCAGCAACGGCATGCCCATTGCGACGCCGGTGCCGGCGAATCCGAGAATCACCGCGGCAAATATAGCCGAGGGCTTGTCGAACGCATTCATACTGTTATGGGCGGCGGTGTTTCCGTTGTCACCTCTGATGCTCGATGTGCTTTCCACTTATTTCTTCCTGTTTGTCATGCGCTCTGGCATTCGTCCCGCTCGGGATACTCAGGTGCTAGCGGAGCCAGGCCCAGAATACTGTCCGCAATTTTTTCGGCAAGCATAATGGTCACCGCGTTCAGGTTCCCCGACGGGATTGCCGGAATGATTGACGCATCAACGACTCTCAAATTATTGTGGCCGTGGACCCTGCCTTGTGCATCAGTCACCGCCTTATCGTCCCTGCCCATGCTGCATGTGCCGCAAGGATGGTAGTTCGATTCCACGTGGCGGTAGATCCATTTGATGATGTCTTTATCGGTCTCGAGTTTCTCAACGCCCGATAACTCTTGCGACAGGCGCCCATGCCATGCCCTTTGCTGAAAGAGTTCCCGGGTCGCTTTTACCGCAGCGATTGCCACCGCCCTGTCGTAGTCTGTACTCAAATAATTGAATCGGAATTTAGGTGCTGCGGCTGGGTCAGCGCTATCGACCCATAATGTCCCACGACTCGTAGGACGCTGTACGCTGGCGAAGCATTGGTAACCGGGCTCAAGCTTGATTCCGCTGGGTGAAAAATCGCCGCGCATCGCAATGCCCTCTAATTGCACGTCAGGTATTGTTTCACCCGCTAGCAGACATAAGAAAGCACCCACCTCAAAGTGATTGGAAACACCTAACCCCTGTTTACGCAATAACCACTCGATACCCACTTTTAGGCGCCCGGTATGTCCCAACTGTGACGCCAATGAGTCTCGAGCATAAGTTGCGCTGTATTCGAAGCACCAGGCAGGATGGTCGTGCAAATTGGCGCCCACGCCAGGCGTATGCTGCTGAAGGGGAATATCGTTTGCCAGCAGCATGTCGGCGTCTCCAATGCCGGAGAGCATCAGTAGCTGTGGTGATTGTATGGCGCCGGCAGACAGAATCACCTCGGCCCCTACCTCCACATGAAACGCCTCCCCCTTGGAGTGCAAATGAATCCGCACCGCATCCTTCCCTGAGAACTCTATCGACGTGCAGCGAGTTTCCAACACAATATCTAGGTTAGCTTTTTCAGGCTGATCATATAAATACGCCTGCGAGGCGCTATGCCTTATCCCGTCGGCCACATTTCTTTGTGTTTCGTGTGCACCCGCTTGGTGTGCGCCGTTGTGATCAGGATTCAACGGCAAGCCATATTCACTCGTCGCATCAAGAAATGACTGAAAAAGCGGATTGGTAACAGCGGTCTTGGTGATTGTCGTGGGACCGCCGCGCCCCCGATAGAGCGGATCACCCTGCTCATACTGTTCACTGCGCTTAAAATAAGGCAGGCAGTGGGCATAACTCCAGTCACTCAGCCCTGAGTCGCTCCAGCTGTCATAGTCACGTCGATTGCCTCGCACCCAGTTCATGCCGTTAATTGACGAGGAGCCACCCAGAACACGGCCGCGCGGCGTGTAGACGCCGACTTCAGACGCAGAAAAGTCTTCTTTTTCTGAAAAAAACTTCCAGTTATAACGATCCTTCACTAGTGGGATACCGAGGCCGGCTGGCATTTGAATAAAAATATTTTTATCGCTGGGGCCTGCCTCAATCAAAAGAACACTGTGACTACCATCTGCAGCCAGCCGCGCCGCGAGTACGCTGCCCGCAGAACCGGATCCAATGACAATGTAATCATAAACCTCTAGCGAGGGGCGCTTCCTGACCTGGAGCATCGAGTGATTATCCCTTGCCGTGATCCGCTATCTAAAAAAGATCAATCTGCCCTCAGCGCCAGAGTCAGTAGCGCTTGGGTCTGTGTTTGGATGGTTTCTTTCATAGTCTCAAGAGACATGTCGTTATCTGAAATAAAATCGGTGAACATCTGATCAACATTATTCCAGATCACTTCGCCCAGTGATTGTGGGTCGACGCACGAGATGAATAGCTGCTCCTCGGAAAGGTGGTGAATCAATTCGACAAGCTGAGTCTGCAGTTTCTTTTCAACATTTTGATACTCCCGCGCAAACTTTTCGTTTGATGACGCGATCGAGGCGGCAAGGGCCTGACGCCAACAAGACTTGTTCATGAACTCCATTGGATGATCGACGTAAAGCGCAAGCAAACGGAAGATGACGCGAGCATCACCCGGCTGTCGTTGATCAATGATTTTTTTGCCAATGAGCTGAACGCCCTCCCCCTCCTCTATCAACACGGCCAACAAGAGCCCCGTCTTATTTTCAAAATTGTTATAGATCGTTGCGGGAGAGACGTTGGATCGTTCCGCCACCAGCTCGATTGCGGTCTTCTCGTAGCCTATTGAAGAAAAAAGTCGAGAGGCATTAGCAACAATGCGTTTTTGCCGATCGAGTTTGTTGGCTTGCCTTAGGCTCACGTGATTTTTTCATTCTGTGCGGTGGCACGGCATTAAATTATAGTTGACTACAAACTTAAGCGCAATTAATATGGCAAAAAAAGCGATTTAAGCTGATAAAAAAGCACTTTTATCGTATTTACTAAAAATTTATATTCTAAAATAAGTATAGACAACTACAGATATAGACTTGATGTAACCGCTCGCTCGTTACATTGCGTCAATAAAAAGTGGAGTAACACGATGAATGGCAAGAAGAAACTGAAGTTAGCGGCGGCAGTAGCAGGACTCTATGCGGCTTGCGTCAGCACGCAGGCGGTCACCGCCGAAGACGACACGCTGGCACTTGAGGAGGTTGTCGTCACCGCAACCAAGCGAGGAGACGCTAGCCTGCAAGAGATCGCCATGAGTATATCGGTCGCCTCGGAAGACATGATTGCCAAGCAAGGCCTGGTGGGCATGGATGATTTTCTGCGCTCAACACCCTCCACCAACTTTCTGGATCGTGGAGCCGGCCGCAATGGCATCATCATCCGCGGCGTCACCGCGTCACCCCAAAGTGATGCCACGGTGGGTGTTTACATAGATGAAACGCCGCTGACCGGCCTCGGTTCAGCCTCTCCCGGAAGCGGCGGCAATCCGGATTTGAAATATGTCGACATGGAAAGAATTGAAGTGCTGCGGGGCCCTCAGGGCACCTTGTATGGCGATGGGTCTATCGCCGGCACCGTCCGAGTGATCCCGAATGCCCCAAACCTTAGCGCCTTATCAGGCGAAATAGCCGGAAATTTTTCATCGACGGCAGATGAAGGTGGCGACAACACCATGCTGCGAGGCGTGCTCAATATACCGGTGGTCAAAGACACCTTCGCCATTCGCGCCGTCGCTTACGACTACGACAATAGCGGCTACTATAAAAGCGTTGCCGGCAGCAACGCTGACAAGCAAATTTGGGCAGATGCTTTCGGCGGAGTGATCACAGATAAAGACGATGTCGGTAGTGACGAGTACACCGGAGGTCGAGTCTCTGCCCTTTGGCAAGTATCCGATACCTTCGACGTGTCGCTGTCCTATATTACCCAGGATATCGAGCAGTCCGGCATACCCGAATCCATTATGAAGCTCGGAGGCACACATCGAGTGCCTTTCCAAAAGCAGGACGGGAGTGACGAAGCGCTTGAGATGGATTTTGAAGTGACTAACCTCGAAATGAACCTCGATTTGGGCAGTATTGAACTCACCTCGTCTACTTCGATGGCAGAGACAAACGCGCTGCAAGATCGCGACTTGGGCTTGTATTTCGGTCCACTGCTCGGCGTTGATGATATCCCTCTGTTTTTGACGGACACCGGAGAAATCGAGAGCTTCACTCAAGAAATTCGCCTTAACACCCGCCTTGACGGTCCTTGGCAGTTTCTGGTCGGCGCCTTTTATCAAGACATTGAAAATAAACAGCAACAGGACTTTGTATTTGAAGGCGCCCCCACACTGGATCCTTTTGGTGGCGCATTGTTGTTCGCATCAAAACTCGATGAAGACATAGAGCAACTTTCTTTTTTTGGAGAAGCAACCTTTGCACTATCCGAGCAACTTACCGTAACGGCCGGTATTCGCCATTACGACTATGACCAGACTGCCACCGATAGCGCAGACGGTGCATTCAACGGAGGAAGCTCAACAAGCGTCCTAGAGACCGATGATTCTGGCCAAACGTATAAGTTGGGATTGACCTACATCCCCCATGACTCAGCAACCTACTACGCCACCTTTGCACAGGGATTCAGACTGGGCGGTCCCCAGGCCGACGTCCCAGCGGATCTCTGTGATCTCGATGGAGACGGGTTGATTGATGGACTGGGTGTTGCATCGCCGGATCAAATCGATTCAGATGAGCTAGACAGCTTTGAAGTGGGCGCAAAATTTTCTCTCGCTGATGGCCGCGCCATCCTCAACGTGGCGGCGTATCAAGTGGAATGGGAGGGCATTCCTGTCTCGCGAACCGCCGACTGTGGTTTCGATGTGACGCTGAATGCGGGCGAGGCCCAAAATAGAGGCGTGGAAGTAGAAGGACAGTGGCTGCTCTCGGATATCTGGAGGCTGAACTATGGACTGTCATATGTCGAGACGGAGCTGACAGCGGACGCTCCGGGGCTCGGTAGCTCGGGGGATCGCCTCCCTGGCTCGCCTGAATTTCAAGCCTCTTTAGGGGTACAGGCAGACTTTAGCCTGGCTGGGCGTCCGATCTTTGCACGAGCAGACATCGCGCACACCGGTGAATATTTTAATAATCTGCAGGAACAAGGGACCGGCGCTGGCGACTTCACCACTGTCAATCTGCGTATCGGAGCTGACCTCAGCGAGCGCATATCTCTAGACCTCTTCGTCAGAAACCTTACCGATGAAGAGGGCCTGACATGGGTCGAAACAGAGATTGGCGATGGTCGCGCTAACTATACTCGCCCGAGAACCATTGGTGTTGAGCTTCGAGCGCTATTGGGTCAGTAAGCCAAGCACCTGAATCGATATTTCGCGCTGATCGGGGCTGCTAATTGGGGCTAAGGATGGCCCAGCGAGTGCCGGCCAAGGCGATCAGATGGACGCAAAGCGCTGACCAATCGGCGCCGCAATTCATATGACTGCGCTGGAGGGACGTCAACGAACTCGATGAGCAGGCGAGCCTGGCGGCTCTGAGCCAAAATGAGTCAATAGTTGCCCGCTTACAAAGTAGTCGTTTATCGTCCGC
>ENA-UZWV01002591-UZWV01002591.1-metagenome-genome-assembly--contig:-Day-3-1m-contig-2591_pt1 | contig 11495 bp, 10 predicted proteins | sample MGYA00260342_ERZ794902 | MGnify/ENA metagenome assembly ERZ794902
GAGCTAAAAATTATCCTTCACGGTTCACATTTACCATATTCACCGGCTTAGAACCAATTTCTATTTTTTATACTTAGGGGTCGTATGTTATAACATATGACCCCTAAAATTTTATTCACTTTTTAGTTCGTAACTCTGTGATTAAGAAAGAGAAAACTTCTTAAATCAAAACGCTATTTTGTCTCTTTCTTGTCCCCTTTTTTTTCGTTCACTCCATTTATCATTGATGGAAAAATCATGGGTGCTATTTTTTTTACAGGCTGATATAAAATAGATGCTTCTAATTTTTCTTTTTTTACAAAAGGGATCGTATTATTCATCTTCCCAAAGAAAATAAAAATAACACTTAGTATTAATCCTATTTTTAATAGCCCAAACAAGCCTCCTAAACCTTTATTTATAATCCCTAAAGAAGCAAAATTAGCGATTTTAGTCAAGCCCTTTCCAACAAGTGAAATCACTACAACAATTAAGATAAAAGTAACTGCATACGCTACCAATGAAACATACTCTGTTTTCCAAGTAACTTGTTGTTCTAGAAAATTAGAAATTAAATATGAAAAATGAATCGCACCATAAACACCTCCGGCCAAAGCTGCTAAAGAGGCCACCTCTACAAACAGTCCCTTCATTAGCCCCCTCACAAAACCAAAAAGCAATAGGGCAGCAATTATTATATCAAAAATATTCATACAGTTATTTTTTTCAAACCTACATCTTTTTTTCCATAATTTACAAATGTCCATTGTATCTTTACAGAATCTTAAAACAAACAGTATGCAAAAAACAAATACACTAAAAATAAAATGGGATGTATTGGTTGACAAATTAACCCGTCAATTTGCAGATGGAGATGAATTAAATATCGATGGAATCATCTATTTAATTGGCGTTCAGGAATTAGGACAGGGTCATAGAGAATTTAAAAAAGACGAAAAATTGAACCTCATGCATATCGCAATATGCAAACTCCTAGAGCCCTATGGCTATTACGAATTTGATTATTTTGATACTGATAGTTGGCCACATTACAAAACAGTAACACCACTTCCAAACCTAAAACCAGGGGAACAAACAGTGTTAATGAAAGAAGCAATCATTAACTATTTTGATGCGCTTTCGTATTTTTAAAATTTTAAGTAACCCTCAGTTTTCTGATCATTTTTGAAAACAATCTTGGGAACAATCGTTTTACGTATACCCCGAATTTTTCTTTGGCTCCAGCGATATAAACTTCTTCTTTTTTATTGAGAATTGCATGTATCATTAATTTAGCAAAACGTTCTGGTCTTATTCCGTTTTTAGTAGCTGTATCCATTTTTTTTTGAGGTGTCCCATCGCCTGTTAATGCATTTAAAGAAATATTGGTGTTCACAAAACCAGGGCATACAAGTGTTACGAAAATATTGTTCTTATACTGTTCTGCCCGTAAACTATCGAAAAAACCATGCAAAGCGTGTTTGCTAGCTGCATAAGAAGACCGTAAGGGGGTCCCTATCTTTCCAACAATACTTGTGGTAACAACAAACTGACCTTTTTTATTTTTGATAAAATGGGGCAATAAAGCTTTCGATAAAGCAACTGTACCCAAGTAATTGATCTCCATTAACCGTTTATCTACCGATATTTGTGTGTCTGTCGCTAAAGAGCGCTGACTAATTCCACCATTATTAACTAAAATATCTACCTTGTCAAAAAAAGCAATGGCCTTGTCTGCTTTTTCTTGTAAATTCGTGTAATCTTCTAAATCTAGTGGAAGAATCTGTACCTCTGAAGAATTTGCACATTGCTTTTTAACCCGCTCTAATTCCTCTTTTTTTCTAGAGGATAAAATTAGTTTCACCTTTTGTTGCGCTAATTCAATTGCTAAAGCCCTTCCAATTCCAGAAGAAGCACCAGTAATCCATATAACTTTATTTTTAAAACTCATCCCTTTATTTTTAGTATTACCAGCTCTTTTCTTAGATATTAATAGTACATTTGAGAAACCACTTAAGAATATTTATCAAAAAATATCCCCCTTAAAAATGAAGAAAATACTCACTTTTGTTCTTTTTATTTCTTCCTTTACACAAGCACAATATACAATTAATGGAAGAATGTCTTCTGCTCTAAAAAGTGATTGGGTCATCTTATATAAAATTGAAAACACAAAACAGAACTATGTTCAACATTCAAAGATAAAACGAGATACTGTCAGTGTTCAAGGACAAAAAGACGAAATAGTAACATTTCAATTTATACTTCCTGAAAATACTCAACCAGGAGCGTACAGAATAGCCTATAGCTCAGAAGATTCAAATTTTGTAGATTTTTTTTACAATAACGAAAATATCCTTTTTAATTTTGATCCAGAATCCCCGAACGAATCCATCAGTTTTTTAAGTTCAAGAGAGAATATCCTGTATCGAAAGGGCATTGCTTTGATTTCCAAAGAACAACAAAAATTAGATGCCATTCAAAATACAGCAGTCCAGAACTCATCATCCAATTTACAAGGCGAATACCTGAAAGCTTTGAATGGATTAAAACGTCTTCAAAAACAGTACTTAGAAGCATCAAAAGGCATGTATATTCACGATTTTATCAGTGCTTCTTTGAAAAAAAATCCCACAACAATTATAACAAATCCTCAAAAGTACCAATCTCATTTGGTCACTAGTTTTTTTGATCCCATTGATTTTTCTAATAAAAAATTAATCAACTCTCCTTTTTTAATAGGCAAAATCATAGAATATATTTTTTCAATAAATTATGTGGAGGATTCAAAAAAACAAAACAACTTATATAAAAAATCGATAGACATCGTATGCTCGAAAATAAAAAACCTTCATTACAAAAAAGAAATTATTGAATTTTTAATTGCTAAATTCGAAACAATTAATGCAATGGAAATTTTAGATTACTTACTAGAAGAACAGTACACAAAATTACCTACGCCTCTTCAAGACAAGGCGTTTCTTCTTGAAAAAAAGAACCTGCTTGCTACTCAAATTGGTAGCATAGCTCCTAATTTTTCATGGGAAGAAAATGGAGAAACACTTGCACTTTCAAAATTAATGGAAAGTGAATATTATCTATTAATTTTTTGGAGCACAGAATGCTCTCATTGTTTACGCGAAATTCCTCAATTACATGACTATTTGGGAGTTCATAAAAAAATTACCACCATTGCTTTTTCTTTAGAAACTAATGATATTCAATGGAAAAACTACAAGCAGAAATTAGCGAATTGGCATCATATTTTTGGGGAAAATAAATGGAAAAACAAAATTGTTAAAACCTACAATATCAATGCGACACCAAGTTATTTTATTTTGGATGCAACAAAAAAAATCATTGCAAAACCTTACGAGTTATCCGAAGTAAAAGCTTTTATTGAAACTCTTTAAAAATAGAAAAAAGCATCCTTTTAAATGTTCTGTTGTTATTTGTTCTGAATAACGTCAACAATATCAAAGCAAACATTGACACATATCTCTTTTCCTAACACCTAATTATTCTTCGCTTGAGTTTAGGCCTGTTCTTATATTAATCTTATCGTACAATTAATTTTTTATACTTTTATACTCTTAATTTTTAATAAAATTATGAACAAAAGATTCCTATTATTCTTGATTGTTATAGCGACCTCCTGTGACGTTTCTTATTTTGATCATGAGGTTGAGCTAAAATGGTCTGGAGATGTTAATATGCCGATTGGTAGCATCAACTATACGCTCACAGATGTATTCCAAGAATTAGACATCAATGATCTTGATGAAGATTCAGAAGGAAATTTATCTTTTAATTACATCAAATCAATCTCTGGAGAGAAAAACACAAGCTATGATGTTGCCATTGAGGACCTCTCCACTTTTATAGAAATTGAAACCCCTTTACTCCCTGCTATTTTTGATGAAGCAGGGGTGACCTCTCCTCATACAATTGTCGCTTCTGAAACAGCGCCTGGAACCCCTAACCCATTAATTAGGACAGAAGAAATTAGTAAGCAAGCAATGCAAAAATTTGAGTTGAGTAAAAGTCTTTCAGGCGCTTCTTTTATTGACGGCGAATTGATTATTGATATTGCTTCAACCCTTTCCACAGATGTTATTGTAACAATAGAAATCCCTTCACTTATCACAAAGACATTAAATTCAACCTACCAAACATCCCTAACAATTACACCTTTCGGAACACAACTAACCATCCCATTAGAAAACTATATTATTGATTTCTCTCAGAATGCTATTGGTCTTGAACCAACAACAAATAATTTTGTGATTAATGTTTCCTCAAAATTTGATTTTAAAATTGGTGACACGGTGGCAGATGATGAAAAAATTTCTGTTAAAGCTAATTTAATAGGTTCCAAAACATCTGTTATATATGGGGATTTTAAGCAAGACCGTTTTTCATTTTCTTCGCAATCACTTCGTCTTGACTTCTTTGAAAATTTTGGACAAGGTACCGTTACGTTTGCCAACCCTAAAATGAAAATCAAAGCCTCTAACGGCTACGGTTTCCCTATTGGTATTAATCTTTCAAACATTAGAGCAAAAAATAAAACAGGTTCTTTAAATTTGAGATATGATGGTGATCAGGGTCAAGAAAACACAATTATTGTGAATGGAATAGAAACATACTCCTCATCGGCAACACCTGAAATTACAGAAATAATCATTGACAAGACCAATTCTAATTTTTCAGAATTATTATCTCTAAAACCCACAGAAATTATTCTTGATGTTGATGGAAATGCCAACCCAATAAATAAACTTCCAAATTTTAATTTTTTTGCGACAATAAACGATGGTTTTCAGGCAGAATTAGAAATTGAAACTCCCTTGGAGGTCAAATTTGAAAACATAGAACTGACCAAAAGTATCGAATTTGATTATGAAGAGGAAATTGAGGATCTGGTTAACTTTACACTCGTTTTAAATACTGAAAATAGTATTCCTTTAAGTGGTAATTTAAAGTTGCTATTCATGAAGAATGGTGTTGATTTGAATGTTTCAAAATCGTTTATAGCATTTGATGCTGCGGATGTTGAATCCAATGGAAAATCTAACGGATATAAAACTACAGCAACCGAAGTGACCTTCTCAGAAAATGATCTTGAGAAAATAAAAACCGCAACATCAATTGATATAAAATGTATTCTAGACAGTCCAAAAAATAAGGATGAAGTAATATTATTAGGAATAAACGATCTTGTCGTTAATATTTCAGCCAAAACAAGCATAACCCTCTAGTATAAATATATGAAAGTATACACATTCTCACTAATTACTCTTCTTTATTTTACAACAAACAATACAAAAGCTCAAAATAATTTGTCTTTTTACAGCTTAGGAGATTATGTTGTTCAAACACAAAATATTTCTGCAGTTTATTTGCCTAAAAATAATTTTATATTGGGCTTGCCAGGAGTTGGCCTAAACGTAAATAATCCCTTTAAATTGAGTGAATTTCTCGTTAAAAACAATACAACTAATAAACTAGAAACTAATTTTGATAATTTATTACTGAATACAAAAACAATAAACCAATCAACGACAAGTGTAAACGCAAGTCTTTTTATGCTTGCGTTTAAAACAAAAAAAGGATCTATCTCTATATTTGCAAATTCAAAGTTAGAAAATAATATACAATATACCGATCAATTCATAGAGGTTGCAGCAAATGGAATTAATGACTTTACCCTATTAAACAATCAGCTAAACATGACGGGGTATCACGAAATAGGACTTGGCCTTACACAACAATTCTTAAAGAACAAATTGGCGATTGGTTTGCGTTTTAAATACTTAAACGGAATTGCACATGCCTCTCTCAAAAATAATGCTTTTCTTCACTTAGACATTGATGATACCAATCAAAACTGGACCATAACCGCGACAAATGCTTCCCTAAAAACATCTGGCCTTTCAAACGAAAAAAAATCCTATTTTACCGGGAACAATGGTTTTGGAATCGATATGGGAGCAACCTATCAAGTTTCTGAAAAATGGGTTATAGAAGCAGCCATAAATGATTTTGGAACTATCAATTGGTCTGAGAACAATTCTCGATACGCTATCAAAGATACACAAGAAGCTATTTACAACGGGGTTGAGCTGGATACAGATGGAAGTATTGAAAATGAAATAGAGAGCGCTTTAAAAACTATTTTTAATGCAACAGAAACCACTGAGAACTTCTCTACAAGACTGACGACAAAAACCTATTTTTCTGCAAAATACTATCCCAATAAAAAAAATGTTTTTAGCGCGGTATTTGCAAATAATCCTGTTTTTGGAAAGCCTATGACAAATTATGGAGTAAGCTACAATAAGCTTCATAAAAAAGCTACTTACGGGCTTTTGACAAGCATAAATAGCCAAGACAAAAAAATTAAATTTGGGGGAAATGCAGCTGTTAATCTCGATATTTTTCAATTGTACGTGACTACAGATGATTTTTTTAATGCCTTTAAAAAGATAGAAGAAACGTCACAAGCAGCAATCACTCTGGGGATAAATCTTACCTTTTAAAGAAATTATTAAACCTTAAAAATAGAAAAAAGCATCCTTCAAGTGTTCAATTTTTGTTTGCTCAATATCCTGAATGATTGCAATAATATCAAAACGAACTTCCACCTCTAGTTCTTTTTCTATTACATAATGATCAATGGCAGAAAGTAATCGCTTTATTTTTTTAGGACTCACAAAGTCTTGTGGGTTTCCAAAAAAATCAGAAGCCCTTGTTTTTACTTCAACAGCTACCAAAGTATTCTCTTTTTGAGCAATGATATCTACTTCCGATTTTAAATACCGATAATTTTTTTCTAAAATTTTATATTTTTTTTTAACTAAAAAATCGATTGCTAACTGTTCTCCTTTTTTTCCAAGCTCATTGTGATCTGCCATTATTCCCTTTTAAAAACGATTGAATACTCTGTATCGTTGATTGTTAATTGGAGATCTCTTCCAAAAATCAAGGCCCTGTTATCTGCTTCATGACCCGAAGGAAAATCAAATAAAACAGGAATCTCTTCTGGGACTGCGCTTAATATTAATTCCTCAATTGAACTACCCCAGGAGGTCGTGTTTTTCTTAATATTGCTCATGTCTCCTACAAGTATTGCTTTTACATTTTTAAAGTAGCCAGCTCGCTTTAAACTTTGTAGCATTCTGTCAATGGAGTATTTATATTCTCCTATTTCTTCAATAAATAAAATTTTGTGAGCGGTGTTTAATTGACTTACCGATCCTAACATCGACATTAATATAGAAAGGTTTCCCCCTATGAGTTGACCTTCAATGACTTTGTCAGTCTTTAAAATGGTATTTCTATTGTATTTTGAAGATGGAATTGTGTACGCTAATTGCCCTCCAAACAGCGCACTTTTAAGTGATGAAATTGTTTTACGAATGTTGGCTGGATTCTCTTCAAGACTAGACGCCATCATTCCATGAATGGTTTCAACTCCTAAGTTATGAATATGACTATGAAAGGCGGTAATGTCTGAGTACCCAATAATCCATTTAGGGTGTTTTACAAAAGCAGCATAGGACAACTTATCTAGAACTCTAACAGAACCATATCCTCCTCTTGCCGCCCAAATTGCTTTGATGTTTGGATTGTCTAATGCTTTTTGAAAATCTAGTGTTCGTTGCTCATCTGTACCTGAAAAATGATGATTTTGGTTAAATATGTGGGCTCCCAATACAACTTTTAACCCCCAACTTTCTGCTAATTTCGCGGCTTTTTGGATTGTCGGAATCCGGTTTTTTAAAATCCCTGCAGGAGCAAGAATGACAATTGTATCCCCTGCTTTTAGAGATGAAGGCCTTTTGAGTTTAATTTTTTTGATGGAATCATTTTCTACTGCAACCTGCCCAACTGTTTTATGGGTGATTATTAATAACAAAATGAATACCCCCTTAAAAATAGCCTTTTTACTCATAAAACATGTTTTTGTAAATGTATCAAATTTCAATCGGTTTTAAAACTCGGTTTTTTGTACTTTTGCGACACAATGATAAACCTTTAAAAAAAATCAAGGAAAATTCGATGCATACTCCAAAAAGATATACCATTACAGCAGCGCTTCCCTATACAAACGGCCCTATTCATATTGGTCATTTAGCAGGGGTTTATGTACCTGCAGACATTTATGCTCGTTATTTGCGTTTAAAAGGCAAAGATGTTGCATATATCTGTGGATCTGATGAGCATGGTGTTGCCATTCCAATGAGAGCAAAAAAAGAAGGTGTTTCTCCTCAAGATATTATTGACAAATATCATGGAATCATTAAAAAATCTTTTTCAGATTTCGGAATTTCTTTTGACAATTACGCTCGAACATCTGATACAATTCATCATGAAACTGCCTCAGCATTTTTTAATAAACTTTATGAAAATGGTGATTTTATAGAAGAAGTTTCTGCACAACTATACGATGCAGAGGCCAATCAGTTTTTGGCAGATCGATTTGTAGTAGGAACCTGTCCTAAATGTGGATTTGAAGAAAGTTATGGAGATCAATGCGAAAACTGTGGAACAACCCACAATGCAACAGATTTAATCAACCCAAAATCTGCAATAACAGGAAATACTCCGTCAATAAAAGAAACAAAACACTGGTTTTTACCTTTAGACAAACACGAAACATTTTTGCGAGAGTGGATTTTAGAAGGGCACAAAAAAGACTGGAAACCCAATGTTTACGGACAGGTTAAAAGCTGGGTGGAAGATGGTTTGAGACCAAGAGCGGTAACTCGAGATTTGGACTGGGGGATCCCTGTTCCTGTTAAAGGGGCAGAAGGGAAAGTGCTTTATGTATGGTTTGATGCTCCTATTGGTTATATTTCGTCAACTAAGGAGTGGGCAGAAAGAGAAGGAAAAAATTGGGAAGATTATTGGAAAAAAGAGGATACTAAATTAGTACACTTTATAGGAAAAGACAATATTGTCTTTCATTGTATTATTTTTCCTAGTATGCTAAAAGCTCATGGAGACTATATTTTACCAGATAATGTTCCTGCAAATGAGTTTTTAAATTTAGAAGGAAATAAATTATCGACTTCAAAAAATTGGGCTGTTTGGCTTCATGAATATTTAGAAGAATTCCCAAACCAACAAGACGTGCTTAGGTACACACTAACAGCAAATGCTCCTGAAAGTAAGGACAATGATTTTACTTGGAAAGACTTTCAAGCTAAAAACAACAATGAATTGGTTGCTATTTTTGGAAATTTTATAAATAGAGTTGTTGTTTTAACGAATAAATACTACAATGGTAAGGTTCCGTATCCAAACGATTTTACAGAGGTAGATGAAGATGTTCTAAATGCTGTTAAGGAATTTCCAGATACAATTGGGAAATCCGTTGAACGATATCGGTTTAGAGAAGCTTCTCAAGAATTAATGAATTTGGCGAGACTAGGAAATAAATATTTGGCAGACGAAGAGCCTTGGAAAGTAATAAAATTAGATGAAGATCGCGTACAAACGATTCTATATGTTGCATTGCAAATTTCTACAGCTTTGGCGATCATTTCTGAGCCTTTTTTGCCTTTCACTTCCGCAAATCTGAAAAAAATTCTAGCGGTTGATAACAATTTGTCTTGGGAAAATGTTACTGAAAAAACTGTTTTATTACCGCCTGATCACCAAATAGAAAAAGCGCAATTATTATTTTCTAAAATCGAGGACAAAACAATCGAAGCTCAAATTGAAAAATTACAAGCAACTAAAATCGCTAATGAACAAGCAAATAAAGTGATGCCTCCTCAAAAGGATACTATTAACTTTGATGATTTCACAAAGCTAGATATTAGAATAGGAACTGTTTTAGAAGCAGAAAAAGTAGCAAAAACAAAGAAGCTCTTAAAGCTTAAAGTTGATGTTGGAATTGACACTAGAATCATCGTTTCTGGTATTGCAGAAAGTTTTTCTCCAAAAGATATTATTGGCCAACAAGTTACTGTTTTGGTAAATTTAGCCCCAAGAAAAATTAAAGGTATAGAAAGCCAAGGAATGATTTTAATGACTGATAGCATCGCAGGAAAATTGGCTTTTGTTGAACCAGAAAAAGAAGTTAAAAACGGACAAGAAGTTAGTTAATGCTAAAAATAGCATTCCATCCAATTTACAAACACGAATTGCCCAAAGGCCATCGTTTTCCAATGGAAAAGTACGACCTATTGCCACAGCAATTGATTTATGAAGGAACCTGTATAAAAGACAATTTCTTTGAACCAAAAATCCCGAATAATAGACACTTCTTTGCAGTTCACGACCCAGAATATTTTTTCAACTTATTAAATATTACGCTCTCCCAAAAAGAAGCTAGAAAAATTGGGTTTCCACTTTCTGAAGAACTCATCGCAAGAGAAATGATTATCACAGACGGAACTATAAAAGCTTCTAAATTTGCTTTAAAAAACGGAATTGCAATGAACATTGCTGGCGGAACACATCATGCTTTTTCAAATCGGGGAGAAGCTTTTTGTATGCTAAACGACCAGGCAATTGGAGCAAAGTACCTTCAACAAGAGGGATTGGCAAAGAAAATTCTAATTGTTGATTTAGACGTACACCAAGGAAACGGAACTGCAGAAATTTTTAGAAATGATGCTTCTGTTTTTACCTTTTCTATGCACGGAAAAAGCAATTATCCTTTTGTAAAAGAAATAAGTGATTTGGATATTGCTTTAAAAAATGAGACAAAAGACGCAGAATACCTCTCTGTTTTAAAAAAAACACTCCCAAAACTCATCAACCAAGAAAAACCTGATTTTATCTATTATTTATGTGGGGTTGATGTTCTTAAAACTGATAAACTAGGAAAACTATCTTTAACCATTGAAGGTTGTAAAGAAAGGGATCGTTTTGTCTTACAAACGTGTCACGACTTTAATATCCCCGTAATGTGTAGTATGGGTGGCGGATATTCTCCCATTATTAAAGTTATTGTGGATGCGCACGCCAACACCTTCAGGCTCGCTCAAGAAATTTATTTTTAAACGTTTTCAAGAGGGTCTTTGATAAGGTGAAAAAGGAACAGAGCCCAGAGAGCGTCATCCCCTTCTTATCTTCCCAAGAATGTGTTGTTAGTATACCTATAATAGGAACCTCTTTATTTTTAGTTCTATATATCTCAATATTATCTGTAGCCTTGTTCAGGGCAATTAGATTATGTGTTCGCTAAAAATTCTTCGTTAAATAAATAATATTTTATGAATAAAAACCGACCCCCTACTTCTTATTAACCAATCCTTTAGTAAACTCATTAAGTTTTTCTACTTTTTCCTCAAAGTCNNNCCTTTAATTATTTTTCTGTATTCATTAAGATTTTTTACGAGGTCGTCGATGTTGTCTGGGATCACATCTTCAAAAAATTGTCGTAATCGTTTTGCTGTGGTTGGTGATTTTCCGTTAGTTGAGATGGATACTTTTACATTTCCTTTAGTGACAATTCCTCCCATGTAAAAATCACAATACGGTGGATTATCCGCGAC
>ENA-UZWV01007286-UZWV01007286.1-metagenome-genome-assembly--contig:-Day-3-1m-contig-7286_pt1 | contig 11485 bp, 7 predicted proteins | sample MGYA00260342_ERZ794902 | MGnify/ENA metagenome assembly ERZ794902
ATGATTTTATATATTTTTCCAGGAAAATTTTTAATCTTGGTATTACTTGTGTATAAATGTGTGTTTATGTCAAGTTTATCTAATTTAAAGTACTCTGAGACTAATCTAAATGCACCAGATTTCATTACAGCTGCATTTGGTTCATATAAAAATCGTTTCGTAGTACTAAATTTAGCTTCAGCAGTTCTCTCTTGATATATTTTGAAGGAAAAATGTTCAGATTTATCGTGATGGGAATTGATGGTGGTGATAGTTACTTCTGAGTTGTTGTCTTTTTCTAGATGAAACAAAAGCTCTTTAACTTCATTTTTAACAGCTATAATAAAAACCGTATTAACATTTTTGATTAATTGTATCGCTTTGCTAATGTCTAGCATTGGAGACATTTTTATAAGTACTTTATTAGTCCTCTCGTAAATCAAGTCTTCAATTATCATTATGTTTGGACTGCAGTCTTCAATTAAAATTTTTTTATTTTTTTTATTATCTCTGCGTGAGGGGTCAATATATATCCAATCAAATTTTTCTTTACAATTTTTTAGAAAATTTATACCATCGCAACATAGGCTGGTGATGTTATTAGCTTTTAAAATCATGAAATTATGTGCCGCAATTTTAGCGAGTTTAGCATTAGTCTCGCAATAGGCTACTGATTTAAATTTTTTAGAAAAATAATAACTATCAACCCCAAGTCCACCAGTAAGGTCTAGTAGGGTTTTGCCATTAATGAGATTGCTTTTGATAGCAGCTGTAGTTTCGGATGATGTTTGCTCAATACTGAGTTTGTTTGGAAAGTATATATTGGATGTTCTGAACCAAGTTTTTAATTTTAATTGACATTTTTTCTTTGCTTCAATTTGTTCTACAAGTTCCTTAATGTTAACTTCTTTAAATAGACTTCCCTTAAGTATTAATGATTGTATATTAGAGCTTATATTTTTATTTATAAACAATTGAACATCAGTTTCTAATATAGATTTATTCACGTAAAGGTTTATGTTTTTTAGTTTAATTTTTTTGTAAATTCATACAGCGCTATACTAGCCGCTTGAGCTACATTCATACTGCTATTTTGACCGTACATTTCAATGTGAACAACGTAGTCGCAAATTTCTAGAATTGATGCTGATATACCATGTTTTTCATCACCAATTACAAAGACAATTTTGCTGTTTTTAGCAATTTTTAAGTCAGATATTTTGATGCTACTTTCTGTTATTTCAAGACCAATTATAAGGTAGTTTTTTGACTTTAGCTCTTTAATTTTTTCTAATGTATTTTCGGTTAGTTCAAAAGAAATCGAATGTTCAGTTGATCTTGATGCTTTAGTAAATTTCCGTCCTAGTTCTACAGCACCTCCTCCTAAAATTAAATGTGATATACCAAATGCATCTGCAGCTCTAAATAGGCTTCCTAAATTAGCGGCATGGCTAACATTATCACTTACCAAAATAATTGGAAATATTTTTTTTGAAAACTTAGATGTATAATGATCTAGTTGCATAACAAATTTAGTTTTCAAAGGCGTATTTAATAATATTAGCACCCATTTTTAATGCTTTTAACCTTATATCAATTGGATCGTTATGTACGCTAGGGTCTTCCCAACCATCTCCTAAATCACTTTCATGAGTGAATAGAAGGATTAGCCTACCATCATGGAAATATCCTAGAGCTTTGGGTGCTAATCCATTGTGTTCATGAATTTTAGGAAGGCCCTCTGGAAATGGGTACACATTGTTGTAAATAGGGTGAGATAAGGGAATCTCAGTCATTTTCTTCTCAGGAAAGATATTTTTAAGAGCTTCAATTACATATGGTTTCATACCATAGTTATCATCAATATGTAAAAACCCTCCAGAATACAAATATGTTCTTAAATTTTTAGATTCGATTTCTGAAAATACAACATTTCCATGCCCTGTCATATGGATAAAGGGATATTCAAATATAGCTGCGCTTCCAATTTCAACAGATTTTGGTTCATTATCAATAGCAGTTTTAATATTTGTATTACAAAATTGAATTAAATTTTTTAATGCTGTTGGGTTACTGTACCAGTCGCCACCACCATTATATTTTAAAACTGCAATCTTTTGGCCTGTACAAATGTTTAGTCCAAAAAAGATAATAAAATATAGAGTGTACTTATTCATTGCATAGTTGGATTGTGTGACAAGCGACTATAGCAGCAGTTTCAGTGCGTAGCCTTGAGCTTCCTAACGATACAGGAATATAGTTATTTTTTATAGCAGTTGAGATTTCCTCGCTACTAAAACCTCCTTCTGGTCCAATTAAAATTGTAACAGACTTTCCAGCTTCAATATGATCTTTAAAAGGGTGTTTTTCACCACCTGCACAATGTGCAATATATGTTTTTCCTTTTTGAGGTATTTTAAGAAATTTAGAAAATGTAACAGCGGGATTTAAGGATGGTAGGTAGGGGTTGAGTGACTGTTTCGTAGCTGATTGTATTATTTTTTTAAACCTTTCGGATTTAATTATTTTTCTTTCGCTATTGTGACTAATTACAGGAGTAATTTTAGTTACACCTATTTCGGTAGCTTTTTCTAAAAACCATTCATATCGATCATTTAATTTTGTAGGAGAAACAGCTAAATGAACAGAGTAATTTTTTGGATGAATGTACTTCGATTTTTGTATTTCTACAACACATTTGTTATGATTAGGAACTATAATTTCAGCTTCAAAAATCCACCCAACTCCGTTGGTAATTGTTAGGGGGTCCCCAGTTGATTTACGAAGTACTTTTACAATGTGACGGCTTTCATCTTTTGAGAAACTAAATAACTTTGTTGTTTCATTCAGTTCTGAGTTGTAAAATAGTTGCTTTTGTTTCATATTTTTAAGCGTGAGGAGGCCATTATGGATTGCTTAGCAAACTGTTTTTTATTAAATTTTAAGTAGCCTACAATTGCAATCATTGCAGCATTGTCCGTAGTGAATTCGAATGCAGGTAGATATGTAGACCAGCCATACTTACTTTCAGCTTCTTTTAGTGCATTTCTGATTCCAGAGTTTGCAGAAACTCCTCCGCCAATAACTATTTGACTAACCCCAGTTTCTAAAACTGCTAATTTTAATTTATCCATTAGAATATTAATAATAGTGTATTGTATTGAGGCACAAATATCATTTATATTTTCTTCAATAAATCTAGGGTTTTCTATGACTTGTTTTTGTATAAAGTATAAAATAGCAGTTTTTAACCCTGAAAAACTGAAGTTAAGCCCCTTTACTTTAGGTTTGGTAAATTTGAATGCTATTGGGTTTCCTAGCTTAGCTCGTTTATCAATTTCGGGCCCTGCGGGATAACCTAAACCCAAAATCTTACCGCTTTTATCAAATGCTTCCCCTACTGCATCATCTATAGTTTCCCCTATGACTGTCATTTTAAAATAGTCTTCTACAAGTACAATTTGTGTATGACCTCCAGAAATAGTCATTGCAATAAATGGAAAGTAGGGTTTTTTGTAACCATTTTTTTCAATAAAATGAGCGAGTATGTGCGCCTGCATATGATTTACATCGATTAGTGGAATGTCAAGTCCATACGCTAGTGATTTGGCAAATGAAGTGCCGACCAGTAAAGATCCCATTAAACCTGGGCCTTGAGTAAATGCCACTGCATTTAAATCATTACTAGAAATACCTGCTTTTTGCAGTGCTTGATCAACCACAGGAACTATATTTTGTTGATGTGCTCTTGATGCTAATTCAGGAACAACTCCACCATAGGATTCATGTATTGATTGGTTGGCCACCACATTGCTAAGTATTTCTCCGTTTCTTAATACTGCAGCAGCTGTATCGTCACATGAAGATTCAATTCCTAGTATGTATGTATTTTTTAACCTCATTAAGACGGTTTTGTCAGAATATTCATTTTATTTGTAAATATAATTAGTCTAATAACTACACCTCTGCAAAGAAATAAAAAAAATAGCAGTAAAATAAATACTTTAAAAAGTTTAAAATTTTAGTTTAAATATGTAGATTATAGAAAATAACTTCTCAGGCATATCAATAAATATATTAAAATATTAGTTAAAGTCGTATCAACCCTTGTGTTGTTGTTTTGTCTTTTTGTGGGACTTTTGTCAATCCCATCGATTCAAACATCTTTGGGTAGCTATGCTACTGAAAAAATTAACAAATCATACGGTACAGATATTAAAATTGAAAAGGTAGGACTGCGTTTTAATGGAGATGTTGAATTAAAGTCAATTTTAATAAAGGATCATTTTGAAGTATCAATGATTTCAGTTTCTAAACTAAATACTTCTATCTTAAATTTTACAAAAATTATTAATAATCAGTTAGTATTTGGGGATATTAAATTAGATTCTCTTTTTTTTCATATCATTACTTATAAAGGGGAAAGTGATTCTAATTTAGATATTTTTGTAAATAAGTTTGATAAACAGAACCCTAGGGCTAATGCTAGTAAATTTTTACTGTCTTCAAGTAATTTAGATATTATCAATAGTATTTTTCGTATTACGGATGAGAATAAGAATTCACCTGTTGTTTTGGATTTCAATAAACTTAGTATTTCAGCTACAGATTTTTTAATTTCAGGTGCTAACGTTGATGCAAATATAAAGCGTTTATCATTTGTAGATTCAAGGGATCTTCGCTTAAAAAATTTAAAAACAGTTTTTAGGTATTCACCAACTCAGATGTTGTTTTCTGATTTAATTTTAGAGACAAATACATCATTAGTTTATGGAAATCTCGAATTCAACTATAAGCGCGAAGACCTTAATTCTTTTTCTGACAAAGTAAATATTTCTGGTTCTTTTAAAAATAGCACTGTAGATTTAGAGGAAATTAACTTTATTTACAACGAATTTGGAGCCAACCAAATAGTTCAGCTAAATACTACTTTTTCAGGTACACTAAATAATTTAAAATTTGATAAATTTAATTTAAAAACTATAAGTAATACTTTAGTTGTTGGAAATTTTCATATAAATGACTTATTTAAGTCAGGTTCAATTGGTTTTTATTTTGATGGAGAGTTTGAAGAAATATCATCAACATATGAAGAACTTACAGCACTGTTGCCAAGAGTTTTAGGTAATACTATTCCATCTGGATTTAATTCTTTAGGTCGATTTAATATGAGTGGAAATGTAGAAATATCAAATCAGTTCGTTAAAGCTGTTATGGATATTTCAACTAAAATTGGATCCGTGTTTGTTGATCTAGATTTAAATAATATTGAGGCTATTGATAATGCTTCATATGATGGTGAGATACGTTTTACAGATTTCAACTTAGGTAAGGCTTTAGGTGAGCCAACAATTGGTTTAGTCTCTTCTAATCTAAGGGTGGTTGGTAGTGGATTTAATAAAGCAAATTTAAGTTGTAATATTTACGGTGGCTTAAATTCATTTACTTTTCAAGATTATGTTTATTCAGATTTAGAAGTTTCAGGTGTTGTTATGGACAAGATTTTTAATGGTCAGTTAGATGTTGAAGATGATAATTTAAAATTAAACTTTTCCGGTCTACTCGATTTTTCTAATAGTGAAAATATCTATGATTTTTCGGCTATAATTGATTATGCTAATTTAAATGCTATGAAGTTAGTAGAACGTGACCAAGTCTCTGTACTTAAAGGGGAGATGGCTATTGATATGAAAGGTAATAACATTGATGATGTTTATGGTGTTCTTAGTTTTAAAGATGCCCTCTATGAAAATCAGAATAACATTTATGAGTTTAAGGACTTTGAAATTACTTCTAATTTCGACAATAATAATTCAAGATTAATAAAATTGAATTCTCCAGAAATTGTAAATGGAAGTCTAAAAGGTAAGTTTGAGATTAATCAACTTCCTAAGTTAATTGGTAATTCGGTTGGTGATATTTATACGAAATTTAGTTCTTACACGGTTAAAGAAAATCAGTTTTTGGATTTTAACTTTGAAATTTACAGCAAAATTGTAGAACTTTTTTATCCCGATTTACAATTAGGTTCTAATACAAAACTTAAAGGAAGGTTGGAAAGCGATCCTAATAATTTTAAACTTACATTTAAATCTCCCAATATTAAAGTAAATGATTTTTTTGCCAAAGGGATAAAAGTCCAGCTTATAAATAATAATCCATTGTTTAATTCATATGTTGAAGCAGACAGTCTTGCTACAGCTTATTATAACGTTTCTAAATTTAATTTAATTAATGTGACGCTTAATGACACCTTGTATGTGAAGACTGAATTTAATGGAGGCGAGAACTCTGAAGATTTATTTGATTTAAATTTATATTATACGATAGATGAATCTAATAAGTCCGTTGTTGGTATTAAGAAGTCGACTATCAATTTTAATGGTACTCCATGGCAAATAAATAAATCACAAAACTTACAAAACAAAATTAGATTTGACAGAGCTTTTAAGGAAGTTTTAGTTGACAATATAGATATGGTTTATGATAAGGAAGAAATTTTATTAAATGCAGTTATTTTTGACTCAGATAACCAAAATATTGATCTAAAGTTCAAGAACGTAGACTTAGCAAAAGTAACACCTTCGTTTAAAAATTTGAAGTTAGGGGGGACAGTAAATGGAAGTCTAAATATTGCTGAAGTAGAGAGCATATTTTTTCCCAAATCCAGTTTAAATATAGATGATTTTAAAGTAAATGATTTTAATTTAGGGTCGTTCAAATCTGATATTCAAGGAAATGAATCGCTCACTAATTATGATATTAATTTGTCTTTAAAAGATTATACAAATGAAACTTTATATGTAAAAGGATCATTTGATGTGTCAGGAGATAATCCAAATCTAGCACTTGATGTTTCTTTCAACGATTTTATTTTAAATCCATTAAACCCTTTTGGGGCTGACGTAATTACAAATATTCATGGTGATATTTCAGGTTTTGTTTCTGTTACTGGTCAGCTTGAAAAGCCTCAAATTGAAGGGCGTTTAATTTTAAATAATGGTGGTTTAGCTATTCCTTACCTAAATGTTGGATATGATTTTGCAGATAATTCTGTAATCGATCTAAAAAAACAAAGTTTTATTTTTGATAATGCATTAATGAGAGATATAAATTTCCAATCGGAGGCTTATTTAAATGGAACTATTAATCATAATAACTTTTCAAATTGGTCATTAGATTTGGATATTAATTCCGATCGTTTATTGGTACTAAACACAACAGAACAAGATGAATCCATTTATTATGGTACTGCTTTTGTAGATGGAGTTATTGATATTTATGGACCTACAGATCAATTGTTTATTGAGGCTAATGTTGGAACATCTCAGGGTACTATTTTCAAAATTCCACTAAATGATAGTGAGATATTATCTGAAAGCTCTTACGTGAGTTTTTTAAGTCCACAACAAAAAACTACTAAAACAAGTGATCAGAACTTTGAGTTTGACGACGTTAAAGGGCTTGAGATGGAATTTAACATGGATATTAACGACAACGCAGAAATTGAAATTGTAATTGACAAACAAACAGGAAGTTCAATAATTGGTAGAGGAAATGGAAGTATGTTGGCTCAAATTAATACCAAAGGTAAATTTCAAATGTTTGGAGATTTTATTGTCCTCTCTGGAATTTATAATTTTTCTTTTGGTCGTGTTATTCAAAAAAAATTTAAGGTAGCTAAGGGCGGAACAATAGCTTGGGATGGTAGTCCTTTAAGCGCTGACATTAATATCAAGGCGCTCTACGATGGAATTAGTGTCAATCCTTCTACATTATTAGATAACCCAATTAATCAGAGTATTCCAACGGAGGTCCAAGTTCAATTAACTGGAAAATTAGAAAAGCCAGATTTAAATTTCGATATTCGATTTCCAGGAGTTAACTCAACTCTAAATAGTGAGTTGTCAGACAGATTAAGAGATAAAGATCGGAAAGACTTCCAGGCTCTTTCATTGTTAGCAACAGGCTCATTTAGGAGTGAACTAACACTTGATTCTCAAGATGCTTTTGGATTGGTTTCAGATGGAGTGACAAGTATGTTAAATGATCTTTTTGCTGATGATGACAACAAGGTTCAGCTAGGAATAGATCTCGATTTAGGGGAAACAAGTCCTGACTATGAAACTGACAGTCGAGTAGGGGTGACTGTTTCTACCAAAATTAGTGACAATGTTTTAATTAATGGAAAAGTTGGAGTTCCAGTTGGAGGGGTAAGTGAAACCACAGTTGCTGGAAATTTTGAAGTTGAAATTTTGTTAAATGAAGACCGAACTTTGTCTCTTAAGTTTTTTAATAAAGAAAATAGCATTCAGAATTTTGGAGAACAAATTGGGTATACACAGGGATTGGGAATCTCCTATAACATTGAATTCGACAATGTAAAAGAATTATTAGAAAAAATCTTTACAAACAAACTTAAGCAATAAATTTAAGGGCTATTTTTATTATATAATTTTGTGTTTTGTACTTATAAATTTAATAATAATTGGGCTAAAAACTTTGTTAACATTTAACTTTTATGCTTATAAATCAAATAGTTATTAACGAAAACGTTTGAATTTGGGTTAGTTGACGATTTTACTCCTTTTTGAATATTTATTACAAATAAGTTTTATTAATTTCACAAATTAAACCATTTTAATTATGGAAAATCAGATTAAAAAAATTGCTGTATTAACATCTGGAGGTGATTCCCCTGGAATGAATGCTGCAATACGTTCAACCGTTAGAGCTTGTGCATATCATAAAGTTGAATGTATAGGAATTTATAGAGGCTATGAAGGAATGATTGAAGGGGATTTTGTTGGATTAGATGCAAGAAGTGTAAACAATATTATAAACAAAGGAGGTACTTTTTTAAAATCTGCTCGTTCAAGTGAGTTCAGGACCAAAGAAGGAAGGAAAAAGGCTTATGATCAATTAGTAAAAAATAATATTGATGCTTTAGTTTTAATTGGTGGTGATGGGACTTTTACAGGAGGGATGATTTTTAATCTAGAATATAACTTTCCCATTATAGGTATTCCTGGAACAATTGATAACGATATTGTTGGCACTAACTTTACTCTTGGTTATGATACTGCACTAAACACTGCAGTTGAAGCCATTGATAAGATTAGAGATACAGCAAGTTCACACAAGCGTTTATTTTTTGTTGAGGTAATGGGGCGTGATGTCGGACACATAGCTTTAAATGCTGGTGTTGGTTCGGGAGCTGAAGAGATTTTAGTTCCTGAAGAAAATTTAGGTTTGGACCGTCTGTTAGAATCTTTGGAAAAAAGCAAGTGCTCTGGTAAATCATCCAGTATAGTAGTTGTAGCTGAAGGCGACAAGACTGGTAAAAATGTTTTTGCGTTAAGAGACTATGTAGAAGATAATCTAGAAGGGTATGATGTTCGTGTTTCTGTTTTAGGTCACATGCAGCGAGGAGGAGCTCCATCTTGTTTTGATAGGGTTTTGGCATCAAGAATGGGTGTTAAAGCTGTAGAATCTTTATTGGAGGGTAAAAATAATTTCATGGTTGGAACTGTCAATAATAAAATAGAGCTATACCCTATAGATAAAGCCATCAAGGGACATTCAAAAATAGATGAGGAGCTATTAAGAGTATCAGATATAATGAGTATTTAAAGAATTAATTAAAATAATAATAAAATGTCAAAAGTAAAAATTGGAATTAATGGATTTGGTCGAATAGGTAGAATAGCTTTTCGTGTAGCTGTGAGCAGACCTGATGTGCAAGTTGTTGGAATCAACGATTTATTAGATGTAGAACATCTAGCATATTTACTTAAGTACGATTCTGTACACGGAAAGTTTCAAGGAACTATAGAGGTAATTAATGGAAATTTAGTTATAAATGGAAATGAAATTCGGGTTTCAGCTGAGCGTAACCCAGAAGATCTTAAATGGGATGCAGTTTCAGCTGATGTTATCTTGGATTGTACAGGTATTTTTACAACACTAGAAGGTGCTGAAAAGCATATTGTTGCTGGAGCAAAAAAAGTAGCTATTTCTGCACCCTCTGCTGATGCTCCAATGTTTGTCATGGGAGTCAATCATGATAAAATTACTGCCAATAATACAATAGTTTCTAATGCATCTTGCACAACTAATTGTTTAGCACCTATTGCTAAAGTTTTAAATGATAAATTTGGAATTGCAGAAGGTCTCATGACTACAGTCCACGCTGCTACAGCTACTCAGTTTACAGTGGATGGCCCTTCTCGCAAAGATTATCGACTTGGTCGTGCCTCATTAAATAATATTGTTCCTGCTTCAACAGGCGCAGCAAAAGCTGTTGGCAAAGTAATTCCAGAGCTTAATGGGAAACTTACAGGGATGGCTTTTAGAGTACCAACAGTTGATGTTTCGGTAGTTGATTTAACATGTCGTTTAGAAAATGGAGCTTCTTTTGAAGAAGTTAAGGCAGCTATAAAAAACGCCTCAGAAAATGAATTAAAGGGAATTTTAGGTTACACTGAAGAAGGAGTTGTTTCTCAAGATTTTGTTTCTGAATCATTAACAAGTACATTTGATGCAAATGCTAGTATGGCTTTAAATGATAACTTTATCAAAGTTATATCATGGTATGATAATGAATATGGTTATTCTTCTAAACTAGTAGATTTAGCTCAATACATCAATGCCGTTTAAATAACTTACCAACATACACTGTTAATTTAACTAGCAGTGTGTGTTAATTTTAAATTGTTCTTATGATTTTTGTAATAGACAGTGGTTCTACAAAATGTGACTGGATTGCTATAGACCCATCAACTGGAAAACAACTTTTTGAAAAACAACGAACTAAAGGCTTGAATCCTGCCATTATTTCAGACTCCGATGCTCTTAATATTATTAAAGCAAATGATGTTATTTATGGAAATAAGTTAGCCGTGTCTCACATCTACTTCTACGGAGCCGGTTGCGGTACTGAAAAGCCTGTAAAAATGCTTCAAAGTGTTTTACAATCAATTTTTATAAACGCACAAGTAGTCGTTAAAGAAGATACTTATGCAGCGGTTTATGCTACAGTAGGTATTTCTCATAGCCCTGCAGTTGTATGTATTTTAGGGACAGGTTCTAACTGTTCATATTACGACGGTCAATCGATACACCAGAAAATAGTTTCACTAGGATATTCAGTAATGGATGACGCATCTGGAAATTATTATGGAAGGCAACTATTGAGAGATTATTATTTTGACCACATGCCACATGATTTAAAATTAGTATTTAAAACAAGATATAACGTCAGTGACGATGTTATTAAAAGTAACTTATACAAAAAAGCTAATCCCAATGCGTACCTAGCCACCTTTGCAGAGTTTTTAATTTTAAATAAAGAATCTAAATATGTTCAAAAAGTTATCAAAGAAGGTATGCGCATATTTGTAGAAAATATGATATTACAATACAGTGAAGAAATTAAGACAGTTCCCGTTCACTTCGCTGGGTCTATAGCTTATTTTACCCAAGATGAAATTAAAGAAGTAGCTAG
>ENA-UZWV01007802-UZWV01007802.1-metagenome-genome-assembly--contig:-Day-3-1m-contig-7802_pt1 | contig 11484 bp, 19 predicted proteins | sample MGYA00260342_ERZ794902 | MGnify/ENA metagenome assembly ERZ794902
TGGGAATACTCTTTTACGCAGTGGATGCATCATCAAGGTATCCCAACAAAAGTCACCAATGAATATGACATTGCCAAGAGGTTTCAATTAGAGAAACCAGATGCCAAAAAACTAGTAAGACAGTTTAACGAGTCGGCAGCAATTGCATTCTTACCACCTCTAAGAGATGCAGTATATTACATGAAAAGACTTAACATGCTTCATGGATACAGGTTCCACTGTATTACATCACTAAGTAGTGACAAGTATGCTCAAAGATTAAGATATCAAAACCTAGACCTACTATTCGGTAGAGAATTATGGGATGAAGTAATCTGTCTACCATGTGGAGCTGACAAAGACGATGCTCTCTTACCCTATGCAAATAGTGAATGTTTTTGGGTAGAAGATAAAGTACAAAATGCTGAATTAGGTGTTGAATTAGGACTTAATTCTATCCTCGTAGCTCACTCTCATAATGCTCATTATAAAGGCGACATTCCAAGATATTGGAGATGGAAAGAAATATACAAGCATATTACTGGAGAAGTGTAATGAAACCTTGGGATATTATTGAACTATTAAGATCCGATAACAGTAAGTTATTTAAACAAGCTACTATATCCGATAATATGGATAACGAAGAGTTTGTTGAAGGTCTTAAATATGCTTTAACTCCCTTGATTACATATGGCGTACAATCAGTACCAAATGCAGAACTACTTGGAGAACCAGGGCCTGGATTAGAATGGGCTGACTTTAAGATCCTATTGGATAAATTAATCGCCAGAGAACTTACTGGCCATGCAGCAAGAGATGCTATTGTTGATTCTATGGTACTATCTACTGTAGAACAATGGAACAATTGGTATAGACCTATTATACTAAAAGATTTAAAGGCAGGTTTTTCAGAAAGAACTGTTAATAAGGTTGCCAAAGGTACTATACAGGTATTCGGTTGTATGTTGGCTAGAGATGGCGCCAAAGAAGAAAAGAGACTTGTAGGTGATGTTATTATTGAAAACAAGTATGATGGCGTCAGATGTATTGCTATTGTACAAAATAACTCTGCTACACTTTATAGTAGAAATGGTAAAGTATTTCCTAACTTCCCTCATATAGAAAAAGCATTAAGTAAACCAGAATTTAATAATATGGTATTTGATGGCGAAATAATGAGTGATAACTTTCAAGCATTAATGAAACAAGTATATAGAAAGACAAACGTAGATACTTCAGATGCATATCTTGCACTCTTTGATGTACTTGATCTTTCTGAATTTAATGCCGGTGCGGGTCAATATAATACACTAGAAAGAAAAACTATTCTGGAAAATTTAAAGTTTGAAGAATGTATTAGAGAAGTAGACTGGACAAGATGTAACCTAGACACAGAACATGGCCAGAAAATATTTAAGGATATGAATAAGACTGCCATTGCAGAAGGCTATGAAGGCCTTATGGTTAAACCCATTGATGCAATATATCAGTGTAAAAGGTCACCTGCTTGGTTAAAGATTAAACCTATTATAGAAGTAACTCTTACTGTAATGGAGGTAGAAGAAGGCCAAGGCAAGTTCGAAGGTACTACAGGTGCTTTAGTTTGTGAAGGTGTAGATGATGGAGTACACATTAAAGTTAATGTAGGTTCTGGTCTTAGTGATGAGAATAGAGAAGAAATTTGGAAAGATAAAGAAACTGTAATCGGTCAGTTGGTTGAAATCAGAGCAGATGCCATTACTCAAGCAGAGAATGGTGAATATAGTTTAAGGTTCCCTAGGTTTAAAACATTTAGGGGTTTTAATAAAAGTGAAAAAATATAAGGAGTAATTATGACAACACCAGTAAAATTTATTAATGACGGAAGATACTATGGTATTCCAAGAGACACAACGATTGTTTGGAAACCCAAGAAGTATGCAATTGATCACTTTGACTTTGAGAAGTTTAGTGCAAGAGTAAAAAAGTTACAAGAAGAGGGTAATAAACAAGCTCTCAAAACAATTAAAAGGAACGTAGAAAGGGTATGTAAAGATAACCCAGATATGTTTGATGATTTTTTAAAACTACTATAGGAGAAGTTATGCCAATTAAATTAAAACCCAGCCAGGTGGTTAAAGATAGAAATACTGGTAAAACATCAATTCAGCATACATATGCAAAATCAACGCCGGTTGAAGAACTATTAAAAATGTATACAAGCTCAAATACAGCACCTAAGGTCAAGCAAAAGGTACGTAACGAACTTATTAGGCGTGGTGAATTGCACCATAGCGCTGAGAAGTAAATATTGAATTGGTTAGGCGAAATATTTAAATCATTCTTTGGTTTAGTTGGTACCATATTTAAATGGTGTATTATATTCTTAATAGTTGTAGCATTGCTTGATAGCTTTGGGACTAATGCTTTATAAATAGTAATACTAGTAGGAGATACAATGGTAGCTAAGAATGATGTCACTGGAGACTCAATCCAGACAAAAGTAACAAGTAAAGCATATGCCAATAATTGGGATGCTATATTTGGAAGTAAAGATCAGAAGATGAAACAAAAGGCATCTACCGAATTAAATTGGGATGGTAATGAAGACCGAGGCAGATACGGCGAAGACGAATCGTCACAAAACAAGATATCATCGGGTACTGTTTGATAAAGACAGTCCATTCGCCCGTCATCAAGTTGTTCCTAATAAAAAGAAAAATATTCCTCGGAAGAGTAAGAATAGGAATATAAATAATATAGAGGATTAAATATGGCAGATTTATTAGATTTTGATTTCGGTTTCACAGCCGTAGACGAGAATGAATTAGAAGCAGTTCAGAAGGTAACTTCTCAAGCATCTAGTGCATCTGCTACTGCACAAGAACTAGAAGATAAGTTGAATAGATTATATAATTCTATATTACCACTTCTTAGTAATTTAAAGAAGAACCCAGAAAAGGAATATATACTTTGGCCTAATCGAACAGAAAAGATCGAGCAGTTTGAAGATTTAATTACGGAGATTATTAAGTAATGCCAATACCAACTACTAATATATCTATGGCTGCAATTAATACTGAAGTTACTAGTACTAATAGTCATTCATTAAAAACATTGTCTGATAATGCTATCAGCGCTGGAACCGGCACTACCTCTCAAATGATTAACATCGCACCTTATGGCATGTCAGAATTTAGTGGTTATACACATGCTATTCCGTATACAGCTGCCACATCAAGTCTTGTGCAGTTTGCAAGTGCTAGTGGTACTAGTCTATCAAGCTATAAGATTTCGTCGGGTAGTATTATTCCACCTAATGCAGCTGCTCCTAAAGCTGGATTTACTGTTAGAGTATTTACTAATGCGTATGGATCATATTACTATGTAAAAGAAGCTTACAGTAATGCGACTAGTACATATCGTAAAAATTCTGTAAATAACACATTAACCACTACAGAAAAATTAATGTCATATAACTCACATACAATAAATCAAATTAGTCATATTAAAATAAACTTTACTGCTAGTTTGCTCTCCTCGGGCGCGTCTGGGTTTTTATCAAATGGATCTACTGGTTGGGTAGCAGTTTCTGGATCAAGTTTTTCACGTTCGGCTACGTTATATGTTCAAGCAAGTGCAGAATGTTTTAACACGAGTATAAGAGAAGCAACTGGAAATGTTCAAATCTACCTTAGAGGTAGTGGTTATCAAGACACTAAGGTTGCGGAGCATGATTATTACGCAGAAGCATCTGCAACAGCAACACAATGTTTCTAAGGAATATATTTAAAGGATAAAAAATGACAACACACATACATATAAAAACAAACGTCATAAGAGATGCATCTGATGTCACAAAAACAATTAATGTTGTATTGGAAAAACATTCTAATACGAGTGAATTAATTGGCACGTATATAAATGATGCCGGAGATGAAATAACTCATAAGTATGATGGCTATGAAGATGCTACTATTATTGATACAAGGTCATTCGTATTTACTATACCAGAAGACCAACAGACTAATTTAGTTGTAGGCACACATCCTCATAATACTGAAAACGAATTAGCGTATCAAGAAAAATATCTACTATGGTGGGCTGGTATTAAACGATTTGAGGCATTTCAAACAAACCATTTGGAATTAGTAACTGGAGAATAAAATGTTTTGGAACAAAGATACAGATATTGATGTAGATCAATTAAGAGAACAATTAATTATAGACGAGGGACAAGTAAATGAAATTTATCATGATCACCTCGGTTATGCTACATTTGGCATTGGACACTTGGTACTCGAAGGAGACCCAGAACATGGGCTGGAGGTCGGTACTGCAGTGGCAGAGGATAGAGTCATTGACTGTTTTGCCAAGGACGTAGAAACAGTAATCGAAGATTGTAAAAAATTACACGAAGGATGGGACGGATATCCCCAAGAAGTGAAACAGGTCATTGCGAACATGATGTTCAATATGGGACTCACGCGCTTGAGTAAATTTAATAAGCACAATGCAGCGCTGCAGTGTGGTGATTGGCAGGAGGCGGCTGTAGAAGGTCGTGATTCAAGATGGTACAAACAAGTGACAAATCGAGCAGAAAGACTCATGGAGAGATTAGAGGCCCTATAAAAGTAGAGTCTGTTATTCCACAAGAAGAACAAGAGAGTAAAGGTTGGTATTGGTGTAGTGAAAAGAGAGCTCTTTTCCGACACTCTGACTGGCATAAATCTTGGAATGAAATTAATTTAGTTAGTTCTTAACTAAATACCAATTAAGGCCGTGTAGGTTATAAATACTTACATGGCCGATTTTTTATATTTAATTGCTCAGGTCGGTGCTCCTATTGCTGGGGCATTAGCTATGGGCGTCTTTATTTTCCTAATCATTAAACAGATATTAGAGGGTTTAGTCGGCCAGATTAAAACTCTAACAATCTTTGCTGAATCTTTAGAAAATAGAGCAAGAACAATGGCCAATGAAATGATTAAGATTGATATGTTAGTAAGTAGTGCATTAGAATTAAGGCCAGATATAGAAAGAGTAGCACGTGCTGAAAATTTTGTTGAGGATGGTACTATAGACGTAAGGCGAGACTAATGGAAGATTTAGTCAAAGCTATTTCTGATTATGGATTTCCAATTGTAGCATGTATTGGTTTTGGTTACTTTCTATATTATATCTGGACTTTTATATCTGAACATATAGAACCAGAGTTAGAGAAGATGCACTTTGCATTAATCAGAGTCATTGATAGAGTAAGAATGCTCGACCAAGATTTAATTAGATTACAACAGAAAGTGAACGTAGTATTAGAGTATAAAGAGAATGAGAAGAAAAATGCAAAAAACAAAGATGATTAAATTAGTAATTGCTTTTATGTTTATGGCACCAGCAGTATTTGCAGATGAGATAAAATTTGGATTTAAGAACCCATCTTTTTCTGGGTCAGGGACTGGAGCACACTATTTAACTATTGAGAATCAAGAACATAGTAGAAAGAAACAAATACAGGATGCTATGGAAGCTGCAAAAAAGGCAGCAGAAAGAGAAGAAGCGAATACCACCATGGCAAAGTTTATTAGAAACTTAGAAAGCAGAATATATGCTCAAATGTCTAAGCAACTAGTAGAATCTATGTTTAGTAATGATGGTTCTGTAAGATATGGTTCTTTTACTTTAGAGGGTAACGTAGTAACCTATGAAGTAATTACAAATGAAGATGGCTCTGAATTTATTAAAATGACTATTGTAGATTCTGATGGAACTACTACAGTTATTGAAATACCAGTAGGTTCTGGTAACTTTGGTCAGGACTCTGACGGTGGTTAAATATCTAGCCATACTGCTATTACTTAGTGGGTGTGCATCGGTTCCTAAATGGAGTCCGAATCCAGAAGACTGTAATGATTTAGCAGGAGAATATGATGAAGGGTTTAATAGACACTTACAAATGGGTCTACAAAAAACCATGGCCAGAAAATACATTTGTATAGATGAACCAACAGCTGTTAGATTACCTGCGTATGTGGACTTATTAAATCTACCACCCGCGAAGGACAAACCTGTTGTTGCAGTTTATTCATTTAAAGATTTAACCGGACAGAGAAAATCGGTAGATAATATTGCATCATTTTCTACTGCAGTAACACAAGGTGGAACAGAATTATTAATAGATGCTCTCAAAACTGCCGGTGGTGGTACATGGTTTAGAGTAGTAGAAAGACAAGGTATTGATAACCTAGTCAGAGAAAGACAAATAGTAAGGTCAACAAGGCAAGATGTCGCCAAAGTAAATGGTGTTGATCCAAAAGGAGTTGGGCCTCTCTTATTCGCTGGAATGATTATAGAGGGAGGAATTATTGGTTATGATACTAATACCGAAACAGGTGGCCGAGGCGCACGAACACTTGGTATAGGTTTTAGTACAATGTATCGTAAAGATGTTATAACCGTTTCTGTGAGAGCAGTATCAGTATTAACAGGTGAAATATTATTAAACGTCCAGAGTAAGAAGTCGGTGCTATCTTACGGCGGTGGTGGTGACGTGTTCAGATTTATTGAACAGGGAACCCAACTTATAGAATATGAGGACGGAGTGGGTAATAATGAGTCAGTAACATATGCAGTGAGATCTGCAATCGAAGCTGCAGTTTTGGAATTAATCTACCAGGGTCATGACCGTAAATTCTGGGATATAACCGCGGGTCATCGTCATCCACATCAATTTGATGGCAAAAACGAAAGACACGCACAAAAAGAGGAAAACGAAAATGAATAAACTTTTAAGTATAACTATTGTTGGATTGTTATCATCGTTTGTTTTCGCACAAGCCACTGATGACAATGAAATTAGAATAGACCAGACAGGTGATACTTTGACACTATATATCGACCAAGTAGGTTATGGTAACAAAATTGGTCTGGATGATTTTTCATCAAGTGGTTCTGATATGACAGTAGTGGGTTCATCTTTAACCTTTGACATAGATATGATTGGTAATCAGAACTTAATATTCGGTCCTTTAATTTTAGATTCATCTTCTTTGACTTTCTCCACAACTGGAGATTCAAACGAAGTGGATTGGAATATCGGAGATACGGGTAGTTCAGATTCTTCTAATTACGCCTTTGCTATTACTGGAGACAGTAATACATTTGATATTGATCAAGGTAAAGTTGGAGCAAGTGCAGAAAGACTAGATGCTGATTTAATTCTATTAGGTGGTTCAAACGTATTTGATTTAGATTTTGAATCTGATGATATAACTTGGAACTTTGATATTACTGGCGACAGCAATAACTTCAACACACTACAAAACGATGGTTCTCAATCATTAACTGTAGAGTGGAATGGAGATAGTGGTGACGTTGATATTAATCAAATTTCAGGTACTTGTGTTGGTGGGGCGCCTTGTGCAACTCCTAATGCTGTCATCAATTTGGATATTACATCAGATAATGCTACTATACAAATTAATCAGAAAGACGCAGCTAACGATAGTTAGTCTTATACTATTCGCCAGTGGAGTTGAAGCAAATTCCATTGGTGATATAGTAGAGTCAACGGGAATCGGACAGATTGTTCGTAATAATGAGCAGATACAATTAAAGGGTAGTCTTATCCCCGTAGAATTAAATGATGAGGCCAAGACTGGAAACGGTCGCATGTTAATTGAATTCTTAGATAAGGCTCAATTATCACTTAAAGAACACTCCGAAGTTTTAATAGATGAAATATATTATGATCCAGACCCTTCACTCTCAAAGATGAGTATGAAGTTTACAATGGGCACTGCAAGATTTGCCTCAGGAAGATTAGGGTTAATAAATAAAGCAAATATTGATATTAAGACTCCTACAGCTTCAATTGCAGTAAGAGGAACAGATTTTACTACAACCGTAGATGAATTAGGAAGAAGCCTAATAATATTATTACCAGATGATAATGGTGATCCATCTGGAGAAATAATAGTTTCAAACGAAGGCGGCACTGTTACATTAAAAGAAGCATATGCAGCAACTATGGTAACTTCTTTAGACCAATCACCTACACAAACAGTAACGATTAATGGTATTACACCAGCTTTAATTGATAATATGTTTATTGTTGCACCGCCACCCGAAGTAGAAGATCAGATAAAAGAAGAGATGGCAGATGAGCAAGATAAGGATGGTGGTTTACTTGATGTTGATTTCTTAGAGTTTGACGAATTAGAAAAAGACGAATTAGAAGAATCAGAACCGTCAGACTTTAATGAGCTAGATATTGATGAATTAAGTGTTGATTACTTAGTCGATGTTTTGGATATTATAGATTCCTCAGACTTATTTGATACACTAGGTGAGTTTGATCTCAAAGGTGTTTCCCGTGGGTTTAATGAAGAGTCGCAGTTTAATGTTTTTTTACAAGATGGTAATTTAGTACTATATAGAAATATAAACGGCGTTATAAGAATAAAGATTTCTGCCGGTGGTAATTTTACACTTGATACTATTACTCCAACGTGGGAAGGAATTATAACCGGAAATGAAAGCGAAGATATACTTATCTATATAAACCAGGTAAATTAATATGAAGATAACAGGAACACATTTAGGAATAGCAGTATTAATAATTTTCTTTTCAGCACAAATCTGTGCAGATGATAACATTATTTCATTAGAACAATCAGGAGATAATTTTCAGTTAGGAATTGACCAAATTGGACATAGTAACGAAATTAAAATGCTAGATGGTAATTCGTATATTACTGCCACTAGTTTGGATATGTATTTAGTTCAATACAACTCTCATTCTTCATATACTTATCCCAATAAAATTACATTTGATGAAGTAGATGGTACAGGTAATCAAATGAAATTAGGGCAAGGTATTGTATGGAATACCTTAGATTCAGAAACAGATTTAAGTTGGTCTCATGATGGTAGTGAGGCCGGCGGCCACGAGATAGATATTACAATGTATGGTGACTATAACGATTTAGCTGTTCAACAAACAAACCAGCATAATGCTACCGATGGACATGATTTTGGTTTGCATTTGGCAGGTGACTATAATAAAGTCCAAGTTAAGCAGCAAGGCAACGGGCCGAAAGATTTAGACCTTACAATATACAATGATAATAACGATGTGTATGTTCGTCAGAAAGGGACTAGTGCACAACATACTGCTAATATAACACTTGATGGTTTATATGGAACAGACTTAACATTATTACAATTTGGTACTAATGGTACACAGAACTATACTATATCAGTCGATTGTATGACAGTCGGTGGTTGTAGTACATCAGTAACACAGGATTAATTATGGCATATTCAGAATGCCCTCCAGAATTTTATGAGTGTTTAACCGAAGAAGAATATGATGATATATTAGAACTCTTTGAAGAAAACGAAATAGAATTTCCTGACTCAATTCAACCAGAAAGTATAAGTGATGCCCAAGCAGTTGCAGATTTTACATGGCAAGTATTATTTCTTTCACCATGGGAATTAGCATATATCGCATTACCTATGTCAGTTTTGGCCTTCTATGGTCTATCCATTTATGCAATATTTAAATGGGTTCAAAGAAAATTTAGCTAATGAAATATTTAACTAGTATTTGGACCACTATTGCCTTGATCGGCCTTATAGTATTTACTAGAACACAAGATCCAATAATATTAGAACAAACAAGACTTAATACATTCGATCAGTATATTAATTCTTTACCCGTACAAGAATCAGATCAAGTTGTTCTCTTAAATATAGGAGAAGAATCACTTGGAGTATTCGGTCAGTATCCCTTTCCACGTCAGCAGTATGCACAATTAATATCAGATTTAAGAAATGCCAATGCAGGTATGATTGGTTTTACTATTATGTTTCCAGAGCCTGATAGATTTGGTGGTGATGAAGTCTTTGCCTCATGGGTAAAAGATAATGGAATCATACTCTCACAAGATGCAGATAATAGTGGTAGAAGTGCAAAGGCACCTTATGTAGGAACTGCAACATTCGGTACTGGTGACCCATTGAATCATGTAGTAAGATATAAAGGATTGGTAACCAACATACCAGAGATAGAAGCAGGTGCATGGGGACACGGTTTAATTAATGCCATGCCAGAAGTTGATGGTGTAGTGAGAAGAATACCTCTTATATCTCAAATCAATGGTGAACTATATCCCTCATTTGCACTAGAGACAATAAGAGTATTAAATGAAAAGATTTCATATACTGTAAAGGTTAGTGAGATAGGGTTAGAAGAGATTATACTAAGGCCGTTTAGAATACCAACTGATGTAAATGGTTCTATATGGATTAATCCTACATACCGTTTTCAGGATATAGAATATAACGGGGAACTTCTACCTGACCTTCAGGGTAAGACTGTTCTTGTTGGTCTAACTGCAAAGGGACTAGCTTCTCAGATTCCGACTTCTCAAGGATTAAAATCGGCTCATCAGATTCAAGGATCTGTTCTGCAGACAATAATGAATGAGGATCTGATAACCCGTCCACTTTGGGCTGATATTCTGGAGATCGGTCTTTCTCTAATTGGGGCTCTTCTAATTGTAGGAGCAGTTTATTATCTTCCAATTTGGAGTAGTGGTTTAACCTTCTTTGCCGTTGTTGGGTTATCTGTCTACGGCGCAATGTTCTCTTGGAGTGAATTTGGATATCTCCTTGATATTAGTTATCCTATAATATTATATATACTAACCTTCACTTCTGCGTCATTTAATAATTTCTATAAACAGTTTATGATGAGACAGCAGATTAAGAAACAATTTGGAACTTACTTGTCGCCTGATATGGTATATATGTTACAGAAAGATCCATCACTCTTGGCCCTTGGGGGTGAAAGAAAAGAGATGTCCTTCTTGTTTATGGATATATGTGGGTTCACCCCCATCAGTGAGCACTATAAGAATAATGACGACCCCGAAGGATTGGTAGAATTGGTCAATGAATTCTTAGACGCCATGACAAAGATTATTCTAAATAATGGTGGGACAATAGATAAGTATATGGGAGATTGTATTATGGCATTCTGGAATGCACCTATCCCATGTGAGAATCATGCTGAGATGGCAGTTAAATCATCCATAGAAATAGAGGCTAAAACNNCTTAAAGAAGTATATAAATCAAGAGGTCTTCCTGATATTAATGTCGGTACTGGCGTTAACACCGGCGATTGCATTGTTGGTAACATGGGCTCTGAATCCAGATTCGATTACTCAGTCATTGGAGATGCAGTCAACCTTGCAGCCCGTCTCGAGGCAACTGCCGCTCGGCACGAGTATGTAGAATATAAGACAATCATATCATCATTCACTAGAGACCAGTTGCCTGCACAGTATAAGTGCGAGGAGATTGGTAATATCAAAGTTAAAGGCAAAGACGAACTTATAACCATTTATTCTCCTAAGTTATAACGTTATTCCAAAATATTCTTAAAAAAGTGTTGACAAAGTGTATATATGGTAGTATAATATACACATATTAACCGATCAGAGAGAAGAACTATGCAG
>ENA-UZWV01000489-UZWV01000489.1-metagenome-genome-assembly--contig:-Day-3-1m-contig-489_pt1 | contig 11480 bp, 9 predicted proteins | sample MGYA00260342_ERZ794902 | MGnify/ENA metagenome assembly ERZ794902
CACAAATAATGACCCTTTTCATAAGAAAAGGGCCAAAAGAATTTGAAAAGCATGAACTCGGTGAATTTCGCTTTGTACCGCTTTTAGAAGATAAAAATTAGTTTACTGCTTTCTCAAAAGTATCTTTACCACCAACTACAGGAAGCTTTAATTTAGTTTTATCTAGCTTAATATTCAATTCTGTACCAGCTTTTGGATGTAATGTAAACTCTGGATCACTTGAAAAAATCATAAAACCTATTTGCTGTCCTTTTTTTATAATTTGGTCGTCTGGTTGTAAATCAAAATTTATGGTGTAGAACTTTCCTGGTTTTAAATCTTCTTCATCTGTTAAAGATTTGTAATTTTTTGGGTCAGCCCAGCTTCTCGTAATTAAATTTTCGGTAATCTTAGCATTTTTTCCAGCCTTTAATGGTAAAGAAACTAAATAAGTAGATAAGTTAGCTGCTGACTTATTTGAAGATAGTGTGATAGTTACTTTTGCTACTCCCGAAATATGTAAATCTTCTTTTAAAGGAGCAGTAACATATAACAATCTATTTTGAGAAGTTTCTGATTTTGCTAAGTCTTTCCATGTGAAGCTAACATCGTCAGTTAATTTTTCTTTTGATTTGTTACCTTTAGAAGTTGTTAATCCACCAGCTTTATTTCCACCTTTAGTTAAATTTAAAGTGACGTCTTTGGCATCTGGATTTGGATAATCTTTATAAGCTGTTGGCTCTTGTCTGTTATCGTATTCTCTTACGATATAGGCCTTGTTTTCTTCATTTTCAACACCATTATCTATTCCATGAAGGTATTTTGTAAACCATTTATTCATCTGAGATGTTGGTGGTGGTCCACCATGTCCGTTTTGATGATAGTATATTTTTGTATCCAACCCCATTTCTTTTGCTTTCTTGTAGATACGATAGCTATGTTCTGGCATTACGTTCCAATCGTTAAAACCATGAGACATAAATAAAGCAGCATTCATGTTCTTCATTTTAGGTAAATAGTCGCGATTGTACCAAAAATCATTCATATCTCCGGTTTGTCTATCCATACCATTCATTAATTCTGTATCACGAACAGTTTTGTTATTAAATGCACGCTTGTCTTCATCGCCACTATGAACAAAATCGTAAAGCACATCGATATCTTCACCCAAATAACCGCCAGGAGAACGAACTAATCCGTTTGAACGGTAATAATGATATGATGAAGTATTTGGAGCTATTGGGATAATAGCTTCTAAACCTTCAACTCCTGTTGTTGCAGCTGCTAGAGGTAATGTGCCGTTGTATGATGTTCCTGTCATACCTACTTTTCCGGTTGACCAATAGGCTTTAACTTCTTCATTGCCGTTACGTTTTGTAAATCCTTTGTTCTTTCCTGTTAACCACTGTATAACAGCTTTTGGTGCTAATTCTTCATTAAGACCACCTATGGTAGGTGCGCCATCAGATAATCCTGTGCCTGGAGATGAAGAGTGAACAACAATATACCCTCGTGGTACCCATTTCCTAATGTGAGAGTTAGAAATTATAGGTCGTTTTCCACGTCGTTTTACTTCTGGGTGAAAACGTTCTTCTCCGATTTCTCCAAGTTCATGTTTTACATTCCACATAGTACCAGGTGCATCACCTGCAACTCCTGCAAAATACGGACTTGTAATATAAATCACAGGAAGTTTTAAGTTCTCTGTCTCTGTTTGATCCGGTCGTGTTACGGACACATGCATGCGGTCTAATTCGCCATCACCGTCAGTATCAAATTCTGTTTCTACCCATAAGTCATGTCTTATGTATTTGGAAGCATCACTAAATGCTTCAACTATTTGGGCTTCTCCATTTACAAAAACTGGGAGAGCTTTTTCTTGTGCGATTGTAAATAATGAAAACATTAGTGTTACAACTAATGCAGTTTTAGCTTTTAAACAATATGTCATAATAGAAATTATATATTTTTGTGTTAAAAATAAGTACTAATAGTTAGACCTCAAATGACTTTGTAATTTTGTTTATTACCTGAAATGACTTTAAGGAAATTCTAATTATTTGGTAAATAGGTATTTGGAATAGGTGTGGCTTCTGATTCTTGCATCCAATAAATATTAATAATCCACCAGCGTTTTCCATCATTTAAAAGTTGAATGCTATTAATGCCTCGCATGAAAGGAATGGCATCACTTTTACTTCTATAGGATTCATAGGTACTAAATACCTGTGTAATATTACCAAATGTATCTACTTTTCGATTAAGCTCTGCTTCATGAAATCCATTTTCTAGCAACCATTTACCAGAGTTACTTATATAATCATCTGCTGTCATGTATCTTGCAACGGTTTGACCATCTTGGTTTTTTCCAGTGGGAATTAATTTAGCGTCATGATGAAATAAATATTTGAATAACTCCCAGTTGCGTTCTACACCTTTATCACCAGATATTACAGCATAAAGTGTTTTAATTGTACTGTCAAGTGTTTTGACTTCGTTTAAGTAGTCAGACGCCTTAGTTTCTTGTGCAGAAAGACTAAACCCAATTAATAAAGCAAGCAGAGTGATTGTTTTTTTCATGATTTAATTTTATTATTATAATGAGATTCTTATTCCTTTATCATTTGGAATTACAAAAGCGTCTAGAAAAATTTTAAACCAAAAACTAAAGCATCACCTTGATACCCGTTTTGATATGACCTAATATAGTCAAATCTTAAAAAACGCCATTTGCCCCAGCCAATATTATCCAAACCAATGGTGAATTCTTGATAAGGTTTATTATCTGCTGTCGCTAGGTTATGAGCACCAACAACGAGATTAAAGTTTAGTTTATTTAATAGTGGAATTTTTCCTAAAATATAACCGTTAAAATCATGTTCTACATGTGCTTCTAGATAATTATCGTTTGTACTTGCAGTGTAATAATTTAGGTTATTAAATACATTGGTATAGTTTCCTGCGGTACTGACATGTGTTTGGTTGCCATTGAAATGCTTGTAATCTACAAATGCTATATCATCTGCATTAAAAAATTGTCCGGCTCTAATATTATAATTAAAACGTCCTTTGTCACTTATCGTAAATGATTGTGAAACTCTAGCTTTAATCTGGTCAAAATTATAATCCGAATTTGTTGAAGAAAATCCTTTTTCATAACCTAATACAAGCGTTGGATATTTATCATTACCAATATTGAATTTGCTATCTGGATAGCTCAAATAATTCTGAGCAAAATTTATACGTGCTGAGATATTAAGTTTTGCAATATTATGGTTTACAAAAGGCGCAATACCAAAAGCAGTTTCATTTAAAGGATTATTACTCGTGTAAAAATCATTATCGTCATTAATAAAGGTTTGGTTTGTTGTATTAAAGAGCGCTTTTCGTTTTTCGAAACTAAGACTAGAGTTTAACCTAAAACCATTAAAAAGCTCTTCGGAAAATCCAAGTTGTATAAATTGACGTTCGTAAAATTTTGCATAATTATCTTCAAAAAATAAGGTGCTTATAGTATTTACAAAAGGTCTAATTGGTTGTAATGCATTAAACTGGTTGACAGTAACACCACCAGCTAAACTTAAAAAAGCACGGCTAACATTATTAAATTTATAAGATAGAAATCCCGTTGCTCGAAGACGTTTGTCAGAGAAACCATATTGTAAACTTGCATTTGCATTAAAAGAGCGTCTAAAATCATCATATCTTTTTCTGAAAAAAATATCTGCCTTTGTTGTAAAGCCTTGAACAGTATTAAACTGAATACCATTTAACGGAATATCATAACCAAAGCGATAATTTTTAAAAGAGTTCTGATATGAATAACCCAAAAGATTACCTAATTTGAATCTATTCTGCGCTTTGTCAACTGAATCTAGATACGGTTTCGATTCTTTAAGAACACGAATACTATCTTTTTTTATGTAGTCTGTAACTTCCTCACTAGTTAGTGGTACTGGTCTTATTTTGTTCCAGAACAAAGAATCTTTTTTGTTAGCTTCTTTTTCAAAAGCAACCAACTCTCTTCCGAAATCTTTTTTAGATAAATCTGTATTAAATTCGTAGTTACTATAAACAGCTGTAAAACGACCATCACCTTTAATTCCGAAGATGCCATATGTAAAATCAATACTTTGAGATATTAACGCCCAAATATCATTAGTCTCAGAATAGGAGAAATTTTGTTTTAGAGTTATTATATCTGCTACAGGAATCTTTGCTTGTTTCCCAGTTATATCCAACTCTATACCATATAAATTCCATTTGTCCTCAATAATATATATGTAGCCAGAAAATACAGGGTCGTTTTCTCGTTTGGGGATTACTTTTATTTTGTTGATGAGGTTACTTCGGTCATCATAAAATATACCGTCTAATTTATAGCGGTAATATGTAAATGCATTATTGGCTATAGGAGAAATTATTTCGTTTCCCAGAGAAATGGTGTTGTTATATAGATTAAAGTCTACATCTTGAGCATTATTAAAACTGAAACCATTAGAATCGCCACTAACTTTTGAGGCAGTAATCTTTTCTTTAAGACGGTCAGGTCTTAGAAATTTTAATTTTGAGATGGTTTCAGACAGATAAATAATACCGCTTCTAGTTGAGTCTAAACCATCGATTTCAACCTCTTGACCAAGAAATTTTTCTGGTGCATCTTTAATTTTCATTAAACCACGAGAATAAAAATTCGCTTTGTAGTCTCTTATTTTTTCAAGGTTTTCTTTCCGCTTGGCTATGGTCTTTCTTAATATAATATTGGCAGGGTTCTCTTCTGAATTAATTACGACTTCATCTAACGAAACATTTTCTTCTTCTAGCGTAATATCAATAGTAAATGGAAACTCAGTCACATTTACAGTCTTCTTTACTGTTTTATAGCCTAAATATTGAAAAACTAAATTATAGCTTTTCTTATCGTTAACACCGAGCTCATAGTATCCTGAGTCATTAGTGGTAGTGCCTTTATAAGTGTTTTCGATAAAAACATTTACAAATGGTAATGGTTGGTTTTTTGTATCTGTGATATTTCCTTTGATTTGAGAAAATGATACTATGCTTGTAAGTATTAGTAGTGTTGAGATTAAAGTTTTTTGCATTGGAATGATTTGATGATTTAATTGAATAGACTTCAAATTATTAAAAATAGTTGCCTATTAAAATCAAACATAGATTAAAAAGGTTCGATGTAACGTTATAAATTTCCTAAAGTTATCGGAAATTTTTCTTAATGCGGTCGAGATTACGCTTATTATCACGGTCTTTTATAGTGTCTCTTTTGTCAAAGAGTTTTTTACCTTTTCCAAGAGCGATGTCTAGTTTAGCGAGACCTTTTTCATTAATAAACAAGCGTAACGGAATTATTGAATTTCCTTTGATATTGACTTCTTTTTCTAACTTTTTAAGTTCGCGTTTATTTAGTAGAAGTTTACGTGTGGCTTTAGGCGCGTGATTGTAATAGTTACCAAAAGCATACTCTTCTATAGTCATGTTAATCACAAAAAGTTCGCCTTTGTCATTAAACTCACAGAAGCTTTCGGCAATAGAAGCCCTGCTAGAACGAATGGATTTTATTTCTGTTCCGGACAGCACAATACCAGCAGTATATCTGTCCAATATCTCGTATTGGAATTTTGCTTTTTTATTGAGTATGTTAATCTTCTGTTGCATGCCTGGCAAATGTAAGCAAATCCCTAATTTTACGACTATAAAATCTAAATTTTGAAAATGAAGTATTTGTCAATTCTTTTATTATCGGTATTGTTTTTAAACTGTAAGAATGAAAATTCTGAACCTACATCGAAAGCACTAACGGCTAATGAAATTATCAATGAATCTATTGCTGTTTCTGTAGGAAAAGTATTTGATTCTGCAGTAGTCAGTATAAATTTTGATTTCAGAAATATCCAATACAAGTCAACATATACTTCAAACACTAAAGTTTTGAGAAGGCTTACAATAAACGATAATGACACCATTTTGGATTTTCTAAAAGGTGAACGGTTCCAACGTTATATTAATGAAAAGCCGGTTTTTGTAGAAGATTCTATGGCTATAAAATATTCTGCTTCAGTAAACTCTGTACATTATTTTTCAGTTTTACCGTATGGATTAAATGACAAGGCTGTAAACAAAAAACTGATAGGTGAGGAGCGAATTAAAGGCAAGGATTACTATAAGATAGAAGTCACTTTTAGTCAAGAGGGTGGTGGTGAAGATTTTGAAGATGTATTTATCTACTGGATAAATAAAGCTAGTTTCAAACCAGATTATTTAGCCTATTCTTATAACGAAGACGATGGCAAAGGGATGCGTTTTAGAGAAGCATATAATGAACGTTATGTTAACGATTTACGCTTTGTAGATTATAATAATTACAAATCTGAGGATAAGAAATTTTATCTTATAGATTTAGCAAAAGCTTTCAATAATAATAGTTTAAAACTATTATCTAAAATAGAACTCCAAAACGTAGAGGTTGATTTAATTAACAACTAAAACACTAGATGATTTACTATTATTTGTAATGGTTACGATGTAAAGATTTCCATTATTATTGTCAGCAATCATATCGTATTTTTTTTCGCTCAATAAAGCATTCACAAACATAGGCGTCGTATTGCTATGTCCTACAACAAGTACGTTTTTACCTTTAGTGTTTGCAAGAAATTCTTTAGAAGCCATTTTGCGTGGATTATACAACTTAATCTCTAAATTATTAGCTTTTGCTGTAGGTAAAGCTGTTTCTTTTGTGCGATTATAATCTGTTGAATATATGGCATCAAATTTTACGTCTTTAAGTACGTTAGACCAATTATCAGCGCGTTTTAAACCTTTTTCTGTCAAATGTGGATTACGATTGGTTTTATCCGAGCGGTCTTTTTCAGCATGACGGATAAGATAATAAGTTGTTGTCTTTTCTTCTATATACTCTTTAAGAAAAGGACCTTCCCAAATGACTTGTTCAATCATCCACTTACCATTGTCTTTAGATAATAAAATATAATCTAAACCCCAAGCACCAGTAACTCTTGCAGAGGCAATATGGTTTGCAATTTCCAAAACCTTCACACCACGCATTTCAGTTTCTGTGCGGGTCATACCTTGATTTTTTATACGTTGCGCCAAAGTTAATGCCTTATCGTATGGTAAATCTTGATAATATTTATAAGTACCAGTTTCTTTATCTTTTAAATAGCCAAATTTGTAAAGTCTTGGTTTTAGTGCTGCTTTTAGTTTCAAAGTATCGCCTTGGTAAAATCCATCGATATAGTTATTTAGGGTAACTTCTATTTGAGTTTTGTCTGTTTGATGTTGAGCACTGGTAAATAATGAAAATGAAAGAAAAATACTTAGTAAAAAAGATTTCATGTTGAGATTTATTTGTTGTTCAAATATAGAAATTTAATTCACTTAATAAGTTTATACATTGTATACATTCCTCTTAAGTTTGGATGAATGAGTTCAAACTCTAAGTTTGTTGGTTTACCTAGTTTATAACCTTGTTTTTCATAAAAACGTAAAGCTTGTTTTTGAGAATCCATAACTTTTAGCCAGATTAAATGCCCACCATTTTCTTTTACATAATTTTCGGTCCAATTGAATAATTGTTTTGCAACACCTTTACCTTGAGCCTCTTCTCCCAGATAAATCCTATTTAGATATGTTGATTTTATTTTAGGAAAATCTTCAAAAGGTGTATGGTGCACAAACCTTAATATTCCAACCCTATTAGAGTTGTGATATACAAAATAATAAGCAGCATTTGCGTTTGATAATTCAATCTTAAGATTTTCTTTGCTATAAAATTTATTAAAGTAAAAACTACAATCTTCATTTTGCCAAAGATGCTTGTATGAAGGCGGATATATGCGCTTTAAAAGTGATAATAATGTAGGATGATCTTTAATTGATAAAACTTTAATTTGTATATCTTTAGAAATCCAAATCATCAAATCATACAAGTTCTAAAGCAATTTCAATCATTTGTTTAAACGTAGTTTCACGCTCTTTACTTGTTGTTCGTTCGCCGGTAACTAAAGAGTCCGAAATCGTCAGAATAGCCAGTGCATTGGCATTGTGCTTTGCAGCAACAGTATATAAACCTGCAGCTTCCATTTCGACACAAAGCACACCGAACTTGCTCCATTTTTTGTATGATTCGATATTATCTTCGTAAAACTCATCTGATGATAACACATTACCAGCTTTAATTGGTATATGTTTGGTTTTTGCAGCATCAACCGCTTTTATAAACAAACCAAAGTCTGCTGTTGGCGCATAGTCAGCGCCTCCAAAACGTAGTTCATTAACACCAGATGTAGATGAGGCAGCCATGGCCAGCACCACATCTCTTAGTTTGACATTTTTTTGGTATGAACCAGCACTACCAACTCGAATTAGGTTTTTGACACCAAATTCAGTTATCAATTCGTTGGCATAAATAGAAATACTCGGAACACCCATTCCTGTTCCCATTGTAGACACTTTTTTTCCATTATAGATACCTGTGTATCCATACATACCTCTAACTTCGTTAAAGCAAATAGGATTTTCAAAAAATGTTTGGGCAATCCATTTGGCTCTTAATGGGTCTCCTGGAAGTAAAATGGTTTCTGCAATTTCGTCTTTTTTGGCTCCAATATGTACACTCATATTATAAAGTTATTCAAAGTTTAGTTAGCTACTTTAAGATTTTGATTATTCATCATATCAACTCCAGAAGATGTACCGATTCTTTCTACACCAGCTTCAATGTATTTTAGAGCTGTAGCATAGTTTCGAATTCCTCCAGAGGCTTTTATTTTTGTATGACCTTTTACAGTCTTTTTCATAATTTTTACTGCGGTTAGCGTAGCTCCACTACCAGAAAAACCTGTAGAAGTTTTTACATAATCTGCTTTTGCGTCCATGCATATCTCGCAAGCTTTGACAATTTCATTTTTGGATAGCTCACTAATCTCGAGTATTACTTTTAAAGGAATATCTCCGATAGCAATTTTAACAGCATTGATATCTTTTAAAACAGCTACATAGTTTCTACTTTTTAAGAAACCTATATTCATGACCATATCAATTTCAGTAGCGCCTTCATGTATAGCGTTTTTAGCTTCAAATACTTTAGCGTTAGAAGACATTGCTCCAAGAGGAAATCCAACAACGGTACAAATACCGACAGGAGTTTCTTTTAATACTTGATTTGCTATTGGGATATAGCTACTGTTTATACAAACTGTACTAAAATTATATGTAATGGCTTCATTACATAAATTAATTATTTCTTTTTCTGTAGCCGTAGATTTTAATAATGTGTGGTCTATGTATGCGTTTAATTCCATGGGGGTATAAATATTTAAAAATTATTCTCAAATTGTGTAAAAAAGGGAGACTCTTGCTAGACATAAATAATCTAGACTTAAGATATTATGGAATTAATTAGCTCGATAAAATTAGTGATTTATCCGATAAAAAGAAATTTTTATTAATTTTTAACAATGTATTTCATCGAAAAGTTTTTAAATTCATAACAAAAAAGGCAACACTCTTTCAGCCTAGACGTCTCTGTACCTATTAAGTGTTGCCTTAGATTGTCTGCCGCTAAGCAGACCAACCAATCATTATAAAGACTGTTTAGAGGTTAAATTGTTACATTAGTAGTTTAAATTTCCTCGATAACCAAATCGCCCTGATTTCTAAAGACTAATTGTCCGTCAAATTCGTCAAGTAAAATAATACTATTTGTTGTTACTTTTCCTGCTAGAATTTCTTTGCTTAATTGATTTAGGACTTCTTTTTGAAGTACTCGTTTTACAGGTCTTGCACCATATTCTCGATTATATCCTTTGTTAGCTAAGTAAGCTTTTGCCTCTTGTGTTGCATCGAAGGTAATACCTTGTTGCGCTATCATTTTGGTTAAATTTTTTAGTTGTAAATCTACTATCTCAATAATGTTTTCTTTTGATAGTGGTGTAAACAATATGGTATCGTCAATGCGATTTAAAAATTCTGGTCTAACGGTTTGCTTCAATAATCCTAATACATCCACTTTTGCGGATTCCATAGCTGAAGGTATATCCTCTGTTGCTGAAAAGCGCTCTTGTATGATATGACTTCCCAGATTTGAAGTCATAATTATAATGGTGTTTTTAAAATCTGCAATACGTCCTTTATTGTCTGTTAGGCGTCCTTCATCTAGTACTTGTAATAGAATATTAAAGGTGTCAGGATGTGCTTTTTCAATCTCGTCCAATAACACTACTGAGTATGGCTTGCGCCTTACAGCTTCGGTCAACTGACCACCTTCGTCATAACCCACATACCCTGGAGGTGCACCAACTAAACGGCTTACAGAATGACGCTCTTGATATTCGCTCATGTCAATACGCGTCATGGCATTATCATCGTCAAACAGATATTCTGCCAAAGCTTTTGCTAATTCTGTTTTACCGACTCCTGTAGTTCCTAAAAATAAGAATGTTCCAATTGGCTTCTGTGGATTTTGCAGACCAGCTCTTGAGCGTCTAACAGCATCACTAACCGCAACTATTGCTTCTTCTTGTCCTACGACACGTTTGTGTAATTCATCTTCGAGCTTTAGTAACTTTTCACGTTCAGACTGAATCATTTTGGTTATAGGAATTCCTGTCCATTTTGCCACCACATCCGCAATATCTTCATAAGTCACTTCTTCTTTTATGAGGGCAGTTTCTTGTTGCTCGGCTAGTTGCTTTTGAAATTTTTCTAGTGCTTCTGTTGCTTCTTTAACCTTTCCGTAGCGGATTTCTGCTACTTTACCGTAATCGCCTTCACGCTCTGCGCGTTCTGCTTCAAGCTTATAGTTTTCAATCTCTTGTTTTATATTCTGAACGTTTTCGACAACTTCTTTTTCGTTTTTCCATTTGGCATTAAGTTCATTACGTTCTTCTTTTAGATTTGCCAATTCAGCTTTTAGAGACTTTAGTTTTGTTTCATCTTTCTCTCTTTTAATGGCTTCATGTTCAATTTCTAATTGCATAATTTTCCTATCCAAAACGTCTAACTCTTCTGGTTTAGAGTTAATTTCCATACGCAATTTTGAGGCTGCCTCATCCATTAAATCAATAGCTTTATCTGGTAAAAAGCGATTGGTAATGTATCTGTTTGATAATTCTACAGCACCTATTATGGCTTCATCTTTAATACGCACTTTGTGATGTGTCTCATACTTTTCTTTAATACCTCTAAGAATAGAAATAGCACTCTCTGTATCTGGTTCGTTTACAGCTACTTTTTGAAAGCGTCTTTCTAAAGCTTTGTCTTGTTCAAAATACTTTTGATACTCATCTAGGGTTGTTGCACCAATAGCTCTCAACTCACCACGAGCTAAAGCAGGTTTCAATATATTTGCTGCATCCATAGCACCTTGTCCACCGCCAGCACCAACAAGCGTGTGTATTTCGTCAATAAATAAAACGATATCTCCATCACTTGTGGTCACTTCTTTAATAACTGCTTTCAAA
>ENA-UZWV01013181-UZWV01013181.1-metagenome-genome-assembly--contig:-Day-3-1m-contig-13181_pt1 | contig 11473 bp, 8 predicted proteins | sample MGYA00260342_ERZ794902 | MGnify/ENA metagenome assembly ERZ794902
ACGATCCATTTGCGGTGGCCCTCTACGTCTCGTGTTCGATATTCTTTAACAGCCGCTCAGTAATTTCGGTTCCATGAGTATTCTGCAAAAAGTGACCGGCTTCAGGAATAACATAAAAAGTCGCCCGATCGAACATTGCCGCCCATTGCCTACCCCAGGCTTCGGTAAAGATATCGTCGGCACCGCCCCAGATAAAATGGACAGGCTTAGCCCACTTACTGAGCAGATCGANNATGCAGAGTCTGCGCCGCGCCATTGCCACCGGTGTAATTATCGAAAGGAATGGAAAGTGGAAATCGCCGCAATCCGTTATACGCTTCGTCCGGAAGCCCATTGAAAGGAGCAAGGTAGGCATCGTAAATATTTTTCCCAACGGCGCTGGGAAAGTCCGGCTCACTACCCGAGACGAGCGCCGGAATCGCCGCGTCCCGCGCAATTAAGCCCGCAGATAGCGCCACGAGCACGCCGACATTGGGCTTCTCACGCGCAAAAAGTCCGCCGTCTTTCCAGCCTTGGTTCCAGCGCTTTATCGCCTCAGAATAGTAAAACTCTGGGTGGTGTAACCAGGTATTCATAATGAGTAGCCGCGAGAATCTCTCTGGCATTGTCACCGACTGCGCCAAACCAATAGGCCCGCCCCAGTCTTGGCAAACAAGCGTTATATCGCCTAAATCTAACTCTGTGATCAAGCTAGTGAGGACCTCGGTGTGTCGCGCAATACTGTACCAATACGGATCTGCCGGCTTGTCTGATTTACCAAATCCTAGATGATCGGGCGCGATACAGCGATAGCCCGCTGCGACTAGGTTGGGAATAAAGTCGCGATAAAGATAGCTCCACGTTGGCATGCCATGGATGAGCAGCATAACAGGCGCATCCTTCTGCCCTTCGTCAAGATAGTGCATCCGCAAATCTCCCCATTGGTGGAAATGGGGTGCGAAATTATAGTCGGCGAGATCGTCGAAATTAGAGTCGGGTGTACGAAAGAAATCAGTCATAGCGCTCTCTTATTCGGATGTTAGACAAGTTGAGTCGATCAACAGACTCTAACAAGTCTATGGCCCCAGAAAAAGCGTTTGGACTTTACGACTGCTCTCCAAAGTGTCGCCAAAATTGACGCCGGGTGAATGGAACATCCAAGGCCGAAATAGAACCAGTCGATTATATTTGTAGGGGATAGCCAAGGTCTTTTCCCACAGCGACTCGTCGATGCCGTCGACCTCCAAGAATTCTTTCACTTTTTCTTTGGTCGTGAAACCTGCCGCATGTGCGCCTTCTAAGGTAAGGGGTATTTCTTCTAATCCGGTGCGTAAGTGTTTCCAGAATACCGTGCCATCGACCTTTGGATGCTCTTTCGAGAGATACACAACACCCGACCAATGCGTTTGCCCCGCATCGAAGTGAATGTATTGAGTGAAAGGATCATCGGCTTTGGAGAATCGAATTTTTCCGTTTAGCTCGGTCGATGCGTTAATAGGCTTTTGCTGAAGCAATTGCTCGAAAAATTCACGCTGGGTATTCGACAGAAAGGGCTCTTTGGTCATAACACCCGCGTAATTGCCACGCGAGGCCGCATCGCGTTGCGACTTAAGCGCCGCTTCGACAAGGCGGTCGGGGTCGTTGTAAAAGTCGTCGACGACGAAATAGCGGTTAATCATGCTGACACGTAACAACCATCAATTTACTGCATTGATCATGCTTAGGCGAAGCAAGGCGCATACTGTGTTCGGCTGCAAGATTTCGATCCGAGCCAGGGCGAAAACAGATCCTCGGAGTCTATAACCAGTAACAACCTTTTAACCAGCGAGTTTTGTGACAGATTGTTGCGGTAAGGTGATAAGCCGAAGACTTATCACCTGTAGTGGATCCGTTGCACAGAAGTGAATCATGGTAAGCCCTGCCATTCTCTTGCGTTCAGGGTGCAGCAGCGCTCACAGCGAGGCTGCGACAGCGCCAGAGATAATACGCGCAAGGCAATACTAAGAGGGTCAAAACCACCGCCGACAGCATTCCACCTACCATTGGCAAGGCGATACGACTCATCACCTCGGATCCCGTCCCGACCCCGATCACTATCGGAATAAGACCTGCGATTGTCGCCACGGCCGTCATCATTACCGGCCGTACTCGCAATACCGCCCCATCGACAACGCTGTCGAGCAATAGCCCTCGCGTCGGGGCAACAGAATCAGATGCACATTTAGCGAGCATCCCATGATAAGACTTATTTAAGTACACCATCATAATGACACCGATCTCGACCGCTACGCCCGCGAGCGCGATAAAGCCGACACTTACGGCGACCGAGAAATTGTAACCGGCGAAATACATAAGCCAAAAACCACCAACTAGTCCTAACGGCAGTGTTCCTAAGATCAAAAACACTTCGGCGAAGTGTCTAAAATTGGCGAACAACAGCAGCGTAATAATTGCTAGCGTGAAGGGAATGACAAGCGTGAGGCGCTCTTTCGCCCTTTCCATGTACTCGAACTGCCCCGACCAGCTAAGTGAGTAACCCGGCGGCAACTCGAGCGACTCGGCAATAACCTGCTTTGCGTTTCTGACGTAGGTCCCTATATCGACATTTTCAATATCGATTAACGTCCAGCCATTGAGTCTCGCATTTTCGCTGCGGATGCTCGGTGGCCCGTCTTCTATAAAGACATTGGCAACGTCTGCTAGCGCAATACGTTGGCCATCAGGGGTCAACAGGGGCAACACTTTCACCGATTCGAGTGAGTCCCGATAAGCCTGCGGGTAACGCAGCTGAATCGGATAACGCTCGAGCCCCTCAACGGTTTCACTAATATTTATTCCGCCGATAGCAGTCGTCACAATTTGCTGGATGTCGGCGACATTGAGCCCATAGCGTGCAGCACGATCGCGGAGAATGTCCACTTTGATATAGCGACCGCCCGCCACTCGCTCGGAGTAGACCGACGCGGTACCCGGCAGGCCGGCCAAGCTTCGCTCTATCTCCTGCCCTAACCGCTGTATAACCGTGAGGTCGGGGCCGGCGATTTTGATACCTACGGGCGTTTTAATGCCTGTCGCCAGCATATCGATGCGTGTCTTGATAGGCATCACGAAGGCATTGGTTAGCCCAGGCAGGGTGACGAGTGAATTCATCTCGTCTATGAGGTCTTGCGTCGTTATGCCTTCCCTCCATTCGCTGCGTGGCTTCAATTGAATAAACGTTTCGATCATCGTAAGTGGCGCCGGGTCGGTCGCGGTTTCCGCCCGTCCCATTTTGCCAAATACTGTGTCTACCTCCGGCACTGTCTTGAGTAATTTGTCGGTCTGCTGCAACAATTCACGCGCCTTACCGATAGATATGCCTGGGAAGGTTGTTGGCATATACATCAGGTCTCCCTCGTCTAAAGGCGGAATAAACTCGCTGCCGATTTGACCTGCCGGCCAAACGCTACCGAGGGTGATAAGAACCGCAGCTCCCATCGTGAGCTTAGGTTTAGCCAGCACACCTTTTATTGCGGGGCGATAAAGCCGAGCGATCGAACGGTTAAGGGGATTAGCCTGCTCCGGCATAATCTTTCCGCGGATTAAATAGCCCATTAGCACTGGCACCAGTGTTATCGACAGCAATGCCGAAGCCGCCATCGCATAGGTTTTCGTGAATGCCAGTGGTGCAAACATTTTGCCTTCCTGCGCCTCAAGCGCGAAGACCGGCAGAAAACTCAGCGTGATAATGAGCAAACTAAAGAACAGCGCCGGCCCGACCTCTCCCGCTGCCTCGGCCACGAGGCGCCAGCGATTTGCGTCGGTCAGTCCTGCACTTGTCGATAGGCCTTTGGGGCTAGCGCTTTCTCCTGCCAATTCTAACTTCTTATGCATGTTCTCTATCATGACGGTCGCCCCATCGATCATGGCACCAATTGCGATTGCAATTCCCCCTAGCGACATAATGTTGGCGTTGATCCCTTGTAGGTTCATGACGGTAAACGCGGCGAGCACTCCCACCGGCAAACTAATGATCGCCACAAGCGACGAGCGAAAATGAAAAAGAAAGGCGATAAATATGAGAGCGACAACAACGAATTCTTCGAACAGTTTTTCCCACAAATTGTTCACCGCGCGAGTGATCAGTGCCGAGCGGTCATAGACAGTGATAATTTCGACACCCTCTGGCAGCCCAGCCTTTAATTCTTCGATTTTCGCTTTGACGTCTCGTATCACCTCTGCTGCGTTCTCGCCGTAGCGCATAACGACGATACCGCCAACAACCTCGCCCTCGCCGTTTAGCTCAGCGAGCCCTCTGCGCATTTGAGGGCCGAGGTTAATGTCGGCGATATCCTTGAGCAAAATGGGCGTGCCGTTTTCATTTAGGCCGAGTGGGACGGTTTTTATGTCATCGATACTCGACAAGTAACCGTCGACTAAAACCATGTATTCGGCTTCGGCCATCTCGATCGCCGACGCACCAGACTCTTGATTGCCCCGGTTAATTGCCGTTTGGACATGACTTAACGGAATGCCGAAAGCGCGCAGTTTTTCTGGGTCTATCTGAATTTGATACTGTTTAACCATGCCGCCAAGCGACGAAACTTCTGACACACCCTTCACAGTTTGCAGCTCGTATTTCAGAAACCAATCCTGAATACTGCGCAGCTGACTGAGGTCATGTTGTCCCGTTCGGTCAGCCAGTGCATACAAATAGACCCAGCCGACGCCCGTGGCATCAGGACCGAGCTGTGGTTTAGCAGTCGCGGGGAGGTCAGCTGACACTTGGCTCAAATACTCGAGCACTCGACCCCGCGCCCAGTAGAGGTCTGTTTTGTCCTCGAAAATCACATAGACATAAGAGTCACCGAAGAAAGAGTAGCCGCGCACAGTCACCGCGCCCGGTACTGAGAGCATCGCTGTCGTCAGTGGATAGGTCACTTGGTCTTCGACCACCTGCGGAGCCTGCCCCGGATAGGAGGTCTTCACAATAACTTGAACATCGGATAGATCGGGAATCGCATCGACCGGCGTCGTCCGCAATGAATAGGCACCAAAAATTAAAAGTATTGCCGTAAGCAACAACACCAGCATTCGATTGGCGATAGACCAATTTATAACGTTAGTAATCATCTTATTTCCTTGTCGCCCTCGTCGACTTATGAACACCAATCACCTAACCACTTAAGGTCACATTTAGTGATCATGGTGCTCTGCCTGCTCCGCATCTGTAGGCGTAGTCATCGGCATAGTCATTGGCGTAGTCATCGGCATCGACTGCGGTTGATCTGGCTGCCCCCCGCCGCTATTAATCGTGTCTGCAGACGATCCGGCCATACGCAGAAAGTCCGAAGTAATGCTCGATTCCGAGTCCAGTAAAAAGTGCGCAGAGGTCACAATCCTGTCTCCGCTTTCGAGCCCTGAAATAATCTCTGTTTGGCTATCGCCAGTTCGGCCTAGCGCGACCTCAACGGATTTAAATCTACCTTCACCCATGGCAAGAACCACGCGGTCTTGCACGCCGCTGCGGATAATCGATTCATTCGGCGCGAGCAATACCTGACGTCCTGATTCGCTGTGCTGAATCATGACCTGCGCAAACATATTCGGCTTAAGTGCTTGGTCCTGATTCTGAAACTTAAGTCGTACAGGAATCGTGCGAGTGTTTTCATCTAGGGTCGGGTAAATAAAATCGACTACGCCTTGCCATTCGCGCCCGGGCAGATAATCGAGCGTCATGGTCACGGGGTCTGAGTTGGACACAAGCGAGGCCTGTCGTTCGAACACTTCGGCAATCACCCAGACCTCGTCTAGCACGCCTATCGACATAATCCGATTGCCGGGCTGTACATACTGTCCTTCGCGCACACTTAGCTCGGCAACTAAACCGCCCTGAGGCGCATAAACGGTGACAGTCTGAAAAACGCGACCTTCGCGTTTAATTCGATCGATAAGCCTTTGCGGTACTTGCAATGCCCGCAAGCGTTCTTCTGATGATTCTATGAGCGTCGGCCGCGTCGATTCTCGGCTCATCGCAATGAGCAACTCTTCCTGCGCGTTAACCAACTCAGGCGAGTAAATCGAATAAATAGGTTCTCCTTCTTCGATAAATTCACCCTGGGTTTTTACGTTAAGTACGTCAATCCAACCTGCGATGCGTGGATGCATGTGTACGAGGCGATCTTCGTCGAATCGAACATAGCCCACCGTCCGAATGTTGCTTTCGAAAGGGCCGACCTCGATGGTCTGGGTTCTCACTCCAAGATTGTTTTCTACCACCGGCGAAATCGACACCATTCCTTGTGCATCATCCGTCGCATACACAGGGACAAGGTCCATACCCATGGGTGACTTGCCGGGTGTATCGCGCCTATAGTTCGGATCCATTGGTGCAACCCAATAGAGCGGGTCTGGCGATGCGATCTGTGTCGCCGATTTCGGTGCAACAGCAAGCCACACCCCGCCAGCGCCAACAATAGCCCCCATAAAAAGAACGCTAGCCAGTGTCTTCATAGAAATTGTCATCGGGTTATTCCTCGTTTATGGCCGAACCAGCCAGTAAATAGTCGAGCCGTGCCAATACCTGCAAGCGCTCTACATCAATCTGAAGAAGATCTATTTTTGTATTGAGTTCGGCGATATAGGCGCGCATCACTTCTTCGAAGTCGCCTTCATCCGCCGTGTAGGCCGAGAGAGTCGCCTCGGTAAGGTCGTTGATTTGCGCGAGAAGCAAATCAGCGTAAAGAGTGCGTCGCTCATCAAGAATATTCAGCTCTGCGACGGCTTGCTGATAATTGGCAAACAGTTCTTTTACTATAAGCGTGCGCTCGACTTGTATCGCCGCTGCACTGTGTTGACTCGCTCGAATTAGCGGCTTTTGTCTTTTCTCTGCAAACAAGGGGACATCGAAACTGAGCTCTAGGGTAAGAAAATCCGCTCGATTAATCCCCCCCGGTGCGTTGTCTCTGTAGCCATACGCGGCGCCAACCGTGTATTCAGGTTTTAAGCTTTGCTTGGCCAGTGCAACCTGTGTGGCCGCCACTTCGATCTGCTTATCGTGGCTGCGGATTCGAGGATGCGTTTCGAAAAACTCAGCGGCTTCGGCAAGGGTCGCTAGCCTAATTTGAGGCGGCGCGCGCTGCGGAATCTCATCGCTCAAAGCACCCGCAATCAGCGCGCTAGGCACCCACTGCGCAAGCTGTTGCTTATTGCTGTCCTGCGCTTGTCGCAGCACAGCAAGCCTATCGTCTAATCTCAATAGTTCGAGCTGTGCGCGCACCACGTCTTGCTGCCTTGCAAGCCCAGCCCCAACGGTATATCGCGAGCTCGTTATATCGATAAGCTGTTGGAACAACGATCGATCGGCTTCGATTAACGCGATCGATCGCGCCGAGAGAAAGCTCTTTAACCAGAGTTGTGAAACGAGTAGCTCAACCTTCGCCTTGCGGTCCGCTCTGAGAAAAGGGTTAACCTCGCTTTGCTGTTTCTTCTTTTGCTCAGAGAGCAACAGAGTATCTCCGCGTGGGATCACCTGATTAATACCGACGCGCAGCTGAGTCATCGGCTCTTGACCAAGATTGAAGGTGTCAAGCGGCAGGTTCGACAGACCGATCGAGACGCGAGGGTCTGGCAGCTGCGCCGCCGCTAGTGCTTCCTCGAGCATCGCTTGCTCGCGTTCAACATTTGCTGCAAGCCAATCGTCTTCCAAGACCGCTTGCTCTATGGCGTTTTCGAGGGTTAGCGCCGGATACGTTTGGGCTACTGCCTCTAGCGCGCCCAGACACAATGCTTGCGCAAACAAAGTGGCAAGCACAATTCGCTTTGATAAATTTTTCATTAGAATAGCTCTCAACCGAACATGGGCAGCGATGGCTGCTTTCAATAAGCACAACGTCGCGGCGCGCGTGTTCTTCTAAGAGAAACTAAAAGGAAATTCGACTCGGTCGCTCGCGATAAAAACGAGCCCGAGGCCTAACCTACCGACGCACCGATCCTGTGATTAGGCTGCAATCGGTGGGCGAAAGAGGTTTTCGAGTGAGTTGCTGAGGGTGGGCGCGAGATAACTCTCACGCAGTAACGCGGGAGAGTCGGGGCGATTGAGTGGCTGCGGGTTTATGCTGCTTACAACGCTGCAGCTCAGACAAGAGTCACAGTCATGATCGGCTGGAGACAATCCTGTGTGGCCGTCTGCCTTTTCGACTCCCCCCTGCTCGCTCGAGTGAGTCTGAGCCTGATTAACAACAGAGGTGGTGTGCGCGTCTACGTGAGACCCAGAACGCTCATCTTCGAAAAAATCTGCGTGAGACGTGTCTGAGAAAGACGCGTCTGAGAAAGAAGAGTCTGAATGGCCCAGGTGGCTAAGCTGATCAAGCTGATCAAGAGGCGCGCTAGTGTGCATGCCCAGATGACAGTTCAGCGCGCCAGCCGGTGTCACCATCATTTCGCAGGCAAGTAATGGTAGCGCAGCCACCTGCCCGACAGCACCGAGGAGAGCGAGAACAAACATAAACTGCGAGGGCAACTGCTTGATGAGTTTTTGCGCACGAACTTCAGTCCGTTTAGCGTTTACCCTTCGATGGGTACTGGCTATTTGACTTAGCCTTAGCCTTAGCCCCAGCACGCGCGTCGCAAACAAAGTAAGTTTAAGAAAGTTCATAATCCAATGGTGCGCCATGGCCTGAAAAAATGCAACCGCTTCATGGAAAAGCCAATTTATTTCATAACCTTAGAGCCACACGAAAGTTTGCCGCGATATCGAGCTGGCAAATTAACGACTCAGGTTGCGCGCAGGGACGATCAGCAACGCATAGCACGCGATGGCCACGAGCAGGCTCGTATTAATCCCACTCCACATCGAAATCGCCACGGCAAGCACACTCGCAAGAACCCCCGTCGCGCCATTCACACCCCACATCCACGGCAGGCAATCGTCGGAGTACTGACGGAACAGGCGAAGCCCTAGAGGGAAACACATTCCCATAGGTATTGCAGCTGTCGCCACCAGCAGAATCACAATCAGGCAACGAGCGACAAGCCCCTGATCGATGGTCGCTTGGATAATCGGACCCGACAACAAATAGATCGCACTAATGAGAACGACAATTGTCAGCGGCAAGGCGAGCGTCCAGCGCTTATCGCGTTCGACAGAGATGCGATCAGATAATGAACTGCCCAACCCCGCCGCGATTATCATCGAAAACAGCAGTACCGACACCGCATAAACCGGGTGGCCTAAGTAGACAGAAAAACGCTGAATCAGTGGTATCTGCACCATCATAAATCCGGTGCCTATGCAGGCGAAGTAAAGCAGGCCGTTGGCGAACACGCCTTTGGGCAGATTCGGCTTTCCCGAAAGCAAGAGCGGCACGCCAATAACGAGCGTCACACCAATAAAAGCGAGCAGGCACAAAAGCATGAGCGTGTAAGTTGCAAGGAGGTTACCGCCCGCAACGATACCCAGCTCGCCGAGTTCCGCGTCGGTGCTTAACAGCGCCGATGGTTTTAGGATATTGAAAAAATACGGGCGGCTATCGAGCGGCGGCGAAAAGTCGAGAAACTCGTGGTGCGTTGCTGCCTCAAGCTGGGCGATGCTATTGCTCGCTAGCGCATCTCGAATGAGGCGCTCGCTACTCTCTTGGCGCGGCGAGTGCAGGATAGTAAACGCCATCTCTGCAGCAACTACTTCTATTTGATCGAGGTCGGCGTCGCTGAATGGCGTGGGAGAGACAAGGAGCGTCGCGACCGTATTACGCGCCACTAACACCGCATGATCGCCAGGATTCTGTATTCCTTGTTCCAATAATGACATCGACGCAAGCGAGATCAGCCTATTAGTCTCGGAAAGCGCCTCCGGAGAATACCACCGGGAAACACTAAGCAAGCCGTGCGGAGCGAGCTTATCGAAGAATATTTGCCACCCTTCAACCGTGTAGAGGCCGTTCTCGGACAGCGTAAACGCGCCTGCTCCAGTTGCCGCCCACGTGTCGATAAGCGACATCTGAATCACATCGTATGTCTCATCGGTGCGAGTCAGGAACGAGCGCGCCTCATCGTGTACAAACTGCACTTCGGGCTGCTGGTCGAGTGAGACAAAGTCGCGGCGGCGGTCTTGTAATATGTCGAGTATTGCTCCGTTTATTTCGATTCCGGTGATGTGTTTGCTCTTAGCCCATAGCGCGGTAAGAATGTCGCGTCCGCCGCCTACGCCTATCACTGCTACGTTGCCCTCTTTGCGTAAATGATAAGGCAGGGAAGTCACATCGAAGCGCGGCCAGTCCAGCTCGTCTTTATTGCCATCCCAATGCGTGACGGCGGTGCCAGCCTCTCCGTCGATTACCAATCCCTGTAGCTTCATGCCTTCTATCACTGGTGCGCCAGCACCTGCACCCCAATAGAACGGCCCGACTCGCTCTTCGGCGGGCGACAGCAAAATTTGCCCATGAATGGTCCAGTACTCAATCGTCTGATCGCTGTAAGCGACTTCATTGCCTTTGGGGTAGAACACCCGCAGCCCACCGGTAAGCTGACTGTTTACGAAGGCGCCGATAGTCAGTGCAGCGGCCAGCGCTACCCAGCGCAGGTCGCTGCGACCGGTTTTCGCGCGTTGGAAAAAGAGAATGGCAAGCACGGTCACGACTGTCGACGCGATCGTCGCGCTACTGATATCGAGAACACTTAATAGCGCGAGACAGGCGAGGCTGCCAAGCGCCGCACCGATAAGGTCGACCGCGTAAATAAGGCCGCTATTGCCCGGCACCTGCGTAAGCGCAATAGTCACAACCACGCCACTAAACGCAAACGGGATTGCCACCGCGAGAGTAATCAGTGTCATCTTTAAGAGGTTTGCCGCATCCCATCCCTCGAGCGTGCTTAACGGCGTGAACAAAATGATGAGGTGGCAAACGAGCGTGCTCAGCGCGAAGAAAATCGAATAGCGATAGAGTGAGCCGAAGGCGTCTTCGCGCCGAAATTTACGCGGTTTGAGGTAAACCCAGAGCGCACCGGCGGCCATGCCAAACATGGCCATCGATACCGCAAAAAAAGACAAATGATACCAAGTGACGACCGAGAGCAGCCGAGTATTGAGGATTTCAAGTAGCAGTGTCGCGCTCGTGATAAAGAAAAGTCCTGCGAGAAAAGATCTGCTCGTGCCCTGTGCTGTCGAAGTACCCAAAATCGGCCTTGCTCCTCATTCTTTTTGTGTTTCGCACCCCGCGCCTCTGCTGCTACTGCAATCTCGCGCAGCCGCGGCTATTAATCGCGAACTAATCTGACGCATAATAGACGATAAACGTGACAATCAATATGGTTAGCTTGTAAAGCCTGCATGCTCGAAGGCTTCCGAGATCAGCGACAGCGCCAAAATCCCAGAGGGACCGCCCGTGAATCAGCCCATTAAAACAGCACTTTCATTGCTGCCACTCTTGGGCTACCTCATTTTTTTGATTTTTTTTGCCTACTCAAAGCCGCTCTACACTTGGGATACCGTTCCCTATACCGCCACCATTCTGAGTGC
>ENA-UZWV01005398-UZWV01005398.1-metagenome-genome-assembly--contig:-Day-3-1m-contig-5398_pt1 | contig 11463 bp, 22 predicted proteins | sample MGYA00260342_ERZ794902 | MGnify/ENA metagenome assembly ERZ794902
GACTGCGCTAAGTTTAAAGATAGGATGCCATTAAAAGAAGATTGGCAGCACGAGCCAACAGCCCACCACCAATTCATTAATAATTTTGTACAAAACGGAACAGTTGGCGATTTAGATCCTGCGTGGAATAGCCATGATAGAGACGTGTTTCCATTTAAGCAATTACACTACACCCATATGCCGACTCAGCCATGGAAGCCCGCATGGTTTACAGGCGACCCCCAAGATCACCCCCACCCAGATTTAGTAGAATTATTTTGGTTATACGTTGACATGGCGAAGCAAAACGGTTATAATATAGATGACTATGCAGTAAATCGTAATGTTAAATATGGAATAATAGGAAAATAGTATGTCTAATATATACGGTGAGTTACCCAATTCCCCAGTAATTTTTGCCGCTTGCGACAGCGAGTATTTTATGGAACATAGTCTGCCCTTTGCCCTTTCCTCTAGCAAGGCAGGTTTTGATACCCACATACACGTCACTGGACCTGATGATGAAATATTTTCTCATTGCGGAATCATAACAGCAAACTGTCAAAATAAAGTAACTTTCACTTTTGATGATGCTCCTGCGCACACATTACCTGATGACCAAGAGCGAGCATTTTATGCTTGTTTGCGCTTTTTTGTATTGCCAAATTTATTGCCCTCTGCGAAAAAAGTATTGACTCTTGATATTGACTGCCTCGTTATGAAGGGGTTTGAGTTCCCTGAAACCAATTATGGTTATTTTCCCAGACCAAATGAATCTGATCCAGGTATGAAAGTTGCTGCTGGCGCAGTTTATATGACGAATAAGGCGAGGGAAACTGCTCAGATTTTATCTCGTACTATTGATGATATGCCATTACAGTGGTTTGTTGATCAACTGGCTCTATCTGAAGTATTTGCCGATTTACCGAGCGATGATATTACTTGTTTCGATAATGAATTCATGGACTGGGAGTTTATTGAAGGAACTTCTATCTGGACTGGCAAAGGTCCAAGAAAATACGATAACCCGACATATGTCGCCAAGAAAGAAGAACTTAATAAAGAGGGCTTGGATAAGGTAGCAAGCGCAAAATCCATAATCCTCAAACCAAGGCTCGATATCCCATTTAAAAGGTTTGGGTTAGAGGTTGGCAGCCAGAACATCCCAGAAATAAGAACCCATTGGAAGAACTTTGCAAGTAAAGTTAATGCTGATCTGGAAATAGAGTTGCCGAGATGGATGTTTAATGTATCAATAGAAGACGTGATACCAGAAAAGGCATCTCTATTAATTCCTCATGTTGAAAAATGGTCTTGGCATAGTGACAGAGAAGAAAACAAATACTACATGCAAACAGTATTTCCATGGCTATTCACAATAGACAAAACAGGTTGGGGTGGCGGTGGAGAATTCATTCTTACATTTAATCCTAACGATACGTACACCGACCAAGCGTTTAATGACCTGAAGGAATATGTGAGGGCAGGCGGTACCAAGTTTGCGCAACCCAAATCAAAACCATTTAAGATGGGCAATCCTTTCATATTTGTTCCTTTACAAATACCGCATGATGAGGTTATCAAGTTCCACTCAGATGTTGGGGTTGTACAATTGGTCACCGAGCTGTGCGCATGGGCAGATGAAAATGAGGACAACCCCATACTCGTCTTCAAAGGACACCCTGTCAACTTAGCAGCGATGGAAGAGTGTAAGGGGATAATAGAAAAGCATAAACGATCTATATATCTCACTGATGTGAACATACATGACGTGATACCTGAAGCAGAATCTGTATATGTTATCAATTCAGGTACTGGCCAAGAATCAATGCTGCATGATGCATCGGTTGTTTGCTTTGGTGGCTGCGAGTATCAGAATGCTGTCATTCGAGGCGATCTTGACGAACTAGACGATACATGGAAACGTGTACAAGATGACGATAAAGCAGAGAGGGCGCAATTATATCGTAAATGGTATCATTGGTATCTAAATAAAGTCACATTTAATACTGTACTCGATAATGACTAAAGAAGACTTTTATCACGACTTCCTTTTAATTCGCCAAATGCGAGCGCCAACTAGGAAACGATATCGTATGCTAGGCGAGCTTTTTGCTGTTAATCCTGACGCATGGCGTGTAGTTGGTATTACTGAAAACGCACTAAAGGTATTTGCTGAACACGATTTTAAGCGTGTAAGTCGAATGGGAATTAATCGTAGCCACCTAGTAGAGCGTGTTCAAACATACACAACTATGCTCGAAGGTTCTTTGATGGGCTGTGAAGAATGGTGGGACTTTTATGTTGACACAGACAAAACTGTTCTAGCAACATCCACAGAGAACATGGGCAAAGGTGAATGGAGCAAGGTGTACGATATTGATACTACCTTGGGGCTGTTCCGAGGTCAAGGGTTTGCTTGGCGCCACAAAGAACCAGAGATAAACTTTCTAAAAGAAACAATTAATACTTTACTTTGATGAAAAAATAAGTTATAATTAGTGTATAACTATTGAGGGTAATATTATGTTAGATTTTTTATATTCTGTTATTCAAATCTTATTGACCGCTTCGGTTCTCCTTTTCGTATGCTTCGTGATAGCTCAAGTGCCTGAAGATTTGCGAGAACGCCAGCGAGCTTGGGAACAACGCAAGGCTGAGAAAAAGCAGGCTAAATTAGATTTCGAAGAAGCTAAATTAAACGCAGGAATCAAACGTGGCGAAGAATAAGTTAGAAGTTCTATTTGACCGACTCCGAGAAGAGGGTTGGTATTGCGGATGGGCAGAACTATGTTGCCAATCATGCGCTTGGGCTTGTTTACCATATGAACACGATGTTGGTCCATTCAAAGGCGAGGAAATCGACTTCAGTAAATGCCTGTTTAACCATGAACAAGATTGTTGTCTTGATGAAGATGACTGGGAAGGCGATGAAGACGATTATTATGATATGCTTGAAAATTATGATGGGGATGGCACTATGCCAACTTTCACTTCCGATCAAATTACCGACTCAACATTTTGCTTTGATGGCAGTAAGGAAGGAGTTGAGAATTTAAAAGCCATTCTTCCTATCATTGAAGAATGCGATTGTGAAATTCATTGGGACGGGACTGGCGGTATGCGTCCCACAATTAGGTGGGATTAATATGAATTCGCAAAGATTTAACCCAATGTATGTTCTTAAATATGGTTGCTGGAATCAATATTATTGGGGGTTGATACAACTTCTATCCACCATAAAACAAACGCATCCGAATGGGCACTTAGATATGTGTGAGATCGGAACACATATGGGAGAAAGCACAAGCATATTTGCTTCTTCTGGCATGTTCAAGCTGATACACACTCTTGACCCTTGGGCTGGGCATGAAGAATTTAATGAAGAGGCTGGGATCACTTGGGAAGATGTAGAAAATGAGTTCAACATTAATACTAGACACTGGACTCACGCCATAACGCCAAGAATAATGCATTACAAATCATATAGCCACAAATCACACCACCTTTTTCGAGACGAGTCTCTAGATTTTGTATATATAGATGGTGCTCATGATTATGACTCAGTTAAGCGTGATATCGAGCTATATTTGCCCAAAGTTAAAAAGGGCGGTTATATAGGGGGGCATGATTATAAGTTTCTCGATCTAGTTGAGGGCGAATCGCATGAAACGGATTCTGTATTTGCTGGCAGCATAAAGGCGATTGAAGAAGCGTTCGGAGAAGTAGATCATAAATTTTCAGACAGCAGTTGGTTAAAGGTGGTAGAATGAAGGAATCTGGTAAGTTAATAAAGAATTGTATTGAAACTCCCGATGGTACAATATTGTACTCACGTTCTGTACACGATTATGTGTCGCATTTAGATGAGAATGGTAAGACCTATTTTACTGATGGTGGATTAGAATACGTCAGGTGCTCTGCTCATGGTGATGAGATTCATCATTGCGTATGGGATGACGAGCCGTTTGATAAAGTTCGAGAATCAGTCGAATGGGGTACTTATGGGAAAGAAGGCGACCAACCGTTGTCATATGTTAAGTTATCTGATATGTCAAAGGATCATATCCAAGCGGTCTTGGATACTGTAGATAATGTTAGACCAGCATTTAAACGAGCCATGCGCTTAGAACTTGAATTGAGAGAGATAAAGGAAGAATATGAGCAAAGTTAAATTAATTGCGCTAAGTAAGCCCAGCGCAGAGACTGGATGCCACACAGCTGAAGAACTGATCGCATATGCTGCTAGGGTGAGTAATCCTACTAACCAAGGCAATAAGCAAACTGCTGGTAAACTAGTTCGATACTTGATTAAAGAGAATCATTGGTCACCGCTTGAGATGGTCCATATGACTCTTGAGATTACAACGACACGTGACATCAGTCGTCAGATAGTTCGTCATCGGTCATTCTCATTTCAAGAGTTCAGTCAGCGATATGCTGAGAGCGAGTCATTCGTCACTCGAGAGGCGAGGCTACAGGATACTAAGAATCGACAGAACTCAGTAGTGACTGACGATAAGGCTCTGGCTGAGATGTGGCAGATGAAACAGGCTTCAGCCACATCTGCTGCGTTAGATGCGTATCGTTGGGCGCTGAGTCGTGGGATTGCTAAGGAGCAGGCTCGAGCTGTACTTCCAGAGGGCAATACGGAAACCACACTATATATGGCTGGTTCTCTGCGTTCCTGGATTCATTACTGCGACCTTCGCAGGGCGAATGGTACTCAAAAAGAGCATATGATTGTAGCTGATCAGTGCTGGGATATTATTAAGTCACATTTCCCTGATATTGTTGAGGCTGTTGATGGCGAATAATGTTATGAAGCGTACTCCTCATACTATGCATGACCTGTATAGGATATTGCTCGAGGATTTTAATAAGAAGCCAAAGGAAAAGTTTGACGGGATATATTTGGTCTATCCTAACGTGAAGATATCTCTCAGCTCAGTTGATGATGAGTGGTTTATCTTTAAAAACAAAGAACGGTTCTCGGTAGACACCAAAGAACTAAAACAAAACATTGATAAGTATTTGAAGAGGTAGATATGTTAAGTAAATTTATGAAGTCACGTGCTGCTATTGGCACAGGTTTAACGATTGGTCTGTTTGGTCTAGTTACTGGTATCGTATTATTCGATCCTGTTCAGCTAGTTGTGAGTGTTGCTCTAATCGGTACTGAAATTGATCAATGGATGAATAGGAAGGATGACTAATGCCAATTAAGTTTAAGGAAAGTTCAAGAAAGAAAGATGGACGTATGCAGCACCATTATATGCACGCTACGCCAGTCGAAGAGTTAAAAGAGGCGCTAGAAAAAGATAATACGCCAAACAAACTGAAGCAAAAGATACGCAACTATTTGATTTCTAAGGAAAAGGCTGTAAAATGAAGAAGATGAAGAATGTTTCTCCAAGCGGTGAGATGCCAGAGTGGGTTGAAGAAAACACTGAAAAAGTATTGACTGACGAGATGATCATTTCTAAACTTCGGACTATGGCTCATTGGACTACAGAACAGCCATGGACAGCTATAGCTGATCGTTTCGAACAATTGGCGAAGGAACAAAAATGAGTATGACTTCTAACGGTACATATGCTGACGCAAAAGGCGGTACTGAGATGATGGCTGAGAAGATACAGTCAGCGTTGGTAGAAAGTGGGTTACAGGATAAAATCAATATCATTCATTCTAGAGTGCGTGATATTGACCCTGATAAGAAGAACTTGTATCTTGTACATGATACATGGAATGACCCTGAGTCTCAACACCTAAAAGACCCAGAACAAAGAAAGCGGTTTGATAAGATTATCTTTGTGAGCAATCAGCAGTTTCAGACGTTTAGATATGGTCTTGGCGTTCCGTATAGCGAATCTCTAGTTATGAAGAATTCCATTGTGCCGATACAATTACCCCCATGCGGAAAGCCAACTGGTACGATTAATCTAATCTACCACACAACACCGCATCGTGGTCTTGAGCTACTTGTCCCTGCCTTTGAACATTTGGCTGAGTCTTATAATAACATTCATTTAGATGTGTATTCATCATTTGATATATATGGTTGGGGTGAACGTGATATCCCATACCAACCATTATTCGATAGGATAAAATCCCACCCTCAAATGACATATCATGGTTATCAACCCAATGATATTGTTCGCGATGCGCTAAAGCGAGCGCATATATTCGCATATCCGAACATTTGGCCAGAAACTTCTTGTATAGCAGCACTAGAGGCTATGAGTGCTGGCTGTGATGTAGTTTGCCCTAACTTTGAAGCATTGCACGAAACAACTTGTGGATTTGCTACAGAATATCAATTTAATGAAGACCTGCAAGAACATTTGAACGCATTCGCTATCAATTTAGAGTATAGCATAAATAATATTAACAGCGAGTTTACTCAATCTAAATTACTTGCAGCTAAGAGCGTAATTGATGCGCAGTATGACTGGGATAATGTCCGCAAGCAACAATGGATAAGTTTATTCAAATCATTTGTATAAAATGCTTTACTTTTATGTTATAATCGGGTATACTAGCTGTATATTCAAATAAGTGAGACTTTCATTATGGCTAAAGAACCAGAGAAGTATGTAAGAAAGAAAGTGCGTAAGGCACGTAAGCCCATGTCCCCCGAGCAGAAGGCTGCAGCATCTGAGCGCCTTCGTGTCGCTCGAGAAAAGCGGTTGAAAGAAAACCCACCCCAATATAAGAACATCCACCCTGACGTTCTCGCACTTGACGATGAACATCCTCTGCGTATGGAAAGAGTTAAGGCGTGGATTAAGACTCAACGTGAGATTGCTGCTGAAGAACGTAAGCAAGAGCGTGCCGGAGTTAAGGGTGCTACTATTAAGCGCATTCGTGCTGAAAACTATGCTAGAATGATGCAATCGTATCTTGAGAGTAGCACTTGGACTGATATGTTCTATGGTGAGTACGGTGAGCATCGAATGAACCGTATCTGTACCACTATGGCGTATGATGCTAATGGTGAACCCAAGCGAACCTATGGAACGTTCTATATGGATCTGGGTTACATTTATGGATACCCTGAGGAAAGGGGTGGCAAGCCAAATGATTGGACTCCTCCTGAGGAACGTGCGACACCGCCTGAGGAAAGTGCAGTTAAGACTCAATCTAACGACTTGGAGAACTTCTTTGGGTGATATAGTAGATATCCGTGACCGCTTGCTTAAGAAACGAGTTGAAGAGGCAGGCGGGAAGGATTATGTAGAGGGAATGCAGGCTGAGCATGAGGCAGAGTTAGAGGCTGTTGAGGAAGAGGTTCGAGGCTATTGTGACAAAATTATGGATGATTTCATAGATTTTGGTGTAGCTGACGAAAGCGTTGAGTTCTCGACTGACTTTATATTCATGACTGAAGCGTTACGGTCTCTTATAATGAGGGCGAGGGGATTTGAGCATTTCGTGCAAGGCGTTGCTGATACCCTCATAGAAGTTGAGTATGATGAAGAAACTGACATGATTAANNNGACCCTGTCATCGAGAACTTGCCGCCTGAATCATTCATTGATGCTGAGGAGTTGGCTAAGGCTCTGCTTGAAGATGAAGAGCCAGAAAGTTGACTTTTTGATAAAGATACTTTGGTTAAAATCTAGTAAATTATAAATAACTACTAGAAATAAACCAAAGGAGAATCATATGAGTTACTTTGTATATGCTATTGGTGCCGAGAAAGACTTGAGACAACCATACGGCAAATGCTATATTGGCGTGACTAATGATGTTAGCAAAAGATGGGTTGGTCATACTCGAAGCAATTATACTGTTGGTAGAGCCATAGATAAAAATGAATGGACTTTTGATACAAATATGAAAGTCATATATTCTGGTGATGAAGAATCCTGTTATAATCTAGAGAAAGAATATAGACCATATCCTAATATGGGGTTAAATGAAGCTGTCGGAGGCAACGGTGGCTACACCAGTTACACTGAAGAAAGAGCTACTAAGATATCCCAGAAACTGACTGGCAAACCCAAGAGCGATGAGCATAAGGCTGCGATATCAAAGTCCAGGCTTGAGAATGGTTCATCGAAAGGTAGCAATAACGGAAACGCTAAGACATGGACGCTCGTATCCCCTGATGGTGATATTATTGAGTGCAAAGGCAGCTACGGTAAAATATGCGATGAGCATGGATTACTCGGCTCGTCACTAAAGCATTATAGAGGAAAGCAAGTTCCTGAAGTTACAAAAGGTACTTATGGTGGGTATAGAGCTAAATCTGACCAGTCCGCAGAAAGACGATCTAATACTAGCGGATGGATGCTAAAATAAGTTGACTTTTGATCAAAATTAGTGTATACTATATGAATAAATTAATTAATCCCCATATGTAGGGGACTGAGGTGTCAGATTATACTCTTAGATTTAAACCAAGTAATGATCGCGAATATGATGAAGCAACTCGCGATGAGTAATGAGCAGTTTAGTGAGGATTTAGCTAGACATATGGTACTCAACAGTATCAGAAGCTATAAGACTAAGTTCGGTGCTAAGTATGGTGAGATGGTCATATGCTGCGATGACCGTGACTATTGGCGCAAGGGTGTATTCCCATACTATAAAGCGCATCGTAAGCAGGATCGCGAGAAGTCTACCATTGATTGGAGCATGGTATTCAACTCCCTGAATAAGATACGTGAGGAGCTGAAAGAGTTCTTCCCATATCGAGTGATTCAGGTTGAGCATGCGGAAGCCGATGACATTATCGGTGTATTGACTCAGCGATTCGGTGTGTGGTTGAATAATGATTCATCCGAGCGTATCCTAATCCTATCAGGCGATAAAGACTTTGGTCAGTTACAGAAATACACTAATGTCGACCAGTTTAGTCCTATCACTAAGAAGAACATTACTATTAAAGATCCGAGGCGTTTCCTTCGTGAGCATATTATGCGTGGCGATCGAGGTGATGGTATTCCTAACTTCCTATCGCCTGATGGGTGTATTGTGGCTAATGAGCGTCAAAAGCCATTACAGACTAAGAAGCTCGACATATGGATTGACCAAGAGCCTGAACAGTTCTGTAATGAAATGATGCTACGCAACTATCGTAGGAATGAGATACTAGTTGATCTCGATATGGTGCCTGATAATATAGTCAATCAGATTAACGCTGAGTTTGACTCGTATGAAGTGCCAGAGAAGCGTGGTCTGTTGAATTACTTTATTAAGAATAAACTTAAGAACCTTGTTGAATATATCGGGGACTTTTAATGAAGCGGTCGCATTTCAAGGGCAAGTTCACGCCTAAGAATCCAGACAAGTACTGTGGTAATGTGAAGCAGGTTATTTATCGTAGCAGTTGGGAAAGGCTGTTTATGGTTTACTGTGATAAGAAAGAAAGTATTCTACAGTGGTCAAGCGAAGAGATCAAAATTCCATATATACATGATGACAAAAATAGAACATATTATCCAGACTTCTGGGTTTATATGATTGATAATAATAACAATCTAGTTGAGAAGCTGATTGAGATCAAACCACACCACCAGCGAACTATGGGGGTGAACAAATCAAAGTGGAGTGCTGCTGAAGAATATTGTCAGGAGAATGATATGGAGTTCTTGGTAATGACTGAGAAGGAGTTGTTCTGATGAGAGCATTCAACCGAGTTAAGGGTAAGCTCTTTCGCAAACTTGTGAATCTGGCTGATCGAATCGATGTTTGGTTTAGAGACAGATATAATGTGAATATGAAGCAAAAGGCTCTTGAGTTATCTCAAGATAATTTACCAATAAGTCTATTAGATAAGACAATTGGTGTTCATTTAGGAACAGTTAAGGGTAAGGGTGATGGCTAAGACGTATATTCATGTGAATCAGCATAAGATCCGTGCTAATTTAAAGCATGGAACGGATGAACCTGTTATTACAGTCAAGTCTGGCAAAACGAATAAATACTGTCATGACGTGGAGATACTTGGTCCAAGTGTGGTAAGGTACTCCGAAACTGACAAGCCAATCCTAGCGTGTGGCGCAAGGGTGGTAATTGAAACTGAAGCTGATGTGATAACGCATCTACGTGAGGAAACAAATGCGACATAATACTTTTCATGAAATATTTAAGCAAATTGATGAAGCACCTATTAAGAAAGATAAAATCGATATCTTACACAAGTACAGCAGTGCTGCCTTAAAACAAATTTTGGGGTATACATACGACCCAAACGTCAAATGGCTATTGCCTAAATCAGATCCCCCATATACTCCGCTGCCTGAGCATGCTGATCAAGAAACTAGATTGGTATCAGAGTTAAGGAAGTTGTATCTGTTTGTTGATGGACCAACAGATACTCAGAAGAACCTTAAACAATTAAGACGTGAGCAATTGTTTATTGAAATGTTAGAAGTTGTTGACCCTAACGATGCTAAAGTTCTGCTTATGATGAAGAATGGTAAATTGCTATATAAAGGATTGACTCGTAATCTAGTAGCAGAAGCATTCCCCAATATGGCTAAAGGTTGGACCAGTAATGAGCAAGAAAATAAAGAAACGGTTTAAGCAATACACTGAAGACGATATCCGTAAGAAGCGCCTCAAAACTGAGGCACGGCATAATGTGAAGGCGAAGATTGATCACGCCACTGTAAATGAAGAATGGGATGACCTATATGAGGAAAGTAAAGAAAGCACTCATAATCGGTAATGGTCCAAGTCGCAAGTCTATTGACATAGACAACGTGACAGACATGACCACGTTCGGTTGTAATGCTATTTACCGTGATCACTCTAAGATTGATTATATTGTGGCTATGGATGATGATATGATTAAGGAGATGAATGAGAACTGCGACTGTACTCATAGCACCCTGATCATCCCGCCTGAAGAAGATCGATTTGAGCCATATGAGTATGGCGCTGTTGTGGGTAGAAGGGCAAGAAACAATGCGGGGATGATAGCAATGGATGAAGCTATCAAACGTGGTTATAATGACCTGACCTGCATTGGCTTCGACTTCCTCTCTAACTCAACTGATAATGTATATGCTGGAACGCCCAATTATGGACCAGAGACTCATTGTAGTGGATCAGACAATCAGTGGCGTGGCTTATACTTCTCGTGGTTCCTCAATCAACACCCATCTGTATCATTCACTATGGTAATGGCTGACGATGCGTTTTATGATAAAGGTCATAATATACCGAATCTACACTTCACCACAGTATCTNNATCTTCGGCATGTTCATTTTTATCTGTGCTTACTTCAGCTATAAATTCGGTTATGATAACGGTCAAGCTGATGGTGTCGGGAGTTTACTCGACTCTCTTATCAACTCTGATGTCATTGAGATGGATGAAGAAACAGGCATCGTCAAAGCCAAGAAATAAATTAAAATAATGCTTTACTTTCTCCTCTCTTTTATAGTATAATAACTATTCATATTGAGGAGAGAGATTATGGCTAGTGTTGTATCACCAACAGGCAGTCCATCTGAAGAAGCCTT
>ENA-UZWV01001960-UZWV01001960.1-metagenome-genome-assembly--contig:-Day-3-1m-contig-1960_pt2 | contig 11459 bp, 10 predicted proteins | sample MGYA00260342_ERZ794902 | MGnify/ENA metagenome assembly ERZ794902
GTTTGCCATGTCGCTATTGATCGTGAGGGGCAGGTTCTCAGACAATTGAAAATACCGGTATCCGATGGACCCTCTATCCATGAGTGCACTCTGACAAAGCATTTTGTCGTCATTTTTGACCTGCCTGTNNNNGTCGGTTTACTGCCACGATCAGGTACTTCGGATGAGGTCATCTGGTGCGAGGTAGATCCTTGTTGGTTATTTCACGTTGCCAACAGCTATGAGACTGATGAAAACACCGTGGTTATCGATGCGGCCGTGTATGAAACCATGTTCGCCCATGGCCCTGACGGTCCCAACGGTCAGCCGATGGGTTTAGAACGCTGGGAAATAGACTTGAGTACACGGCAAGTGACCCGCAGCACCCTTGATGCCGCTCCTCAGGAATTTCCCCGGGTAGACGAGCGTTTCTTCGGTCAGTCTTATCAGCACACTTGGACGGTAGGTTTGCCAAGTTCGCCCGTTTCCAATTTTGCTCAGCCCAACAGTCTATTTCACCATAATCTGAGCACCGGCCAACGACAGGAGTACTCGTTTGGCCCCGAGGATATTGGCGGCGAGTTTGTTTTTGTTCCCGGTGCTGATGGAGCTGCGGAGGGTGAGGGGTGGTTGCTAGGCTATGTAATCAACACGAAAACCGACACCACTGAGCTTCGTATCTTGAATGCTCAGGCTATCGCCGATGGCCCCGTTGCCTGCATTCACATCCCGCACCGAATACCTCCGGGATTTCATGGCAACTGGATAGGTGATTTGTAGCGCTGTAAAAATTCAGACGAGTGAGCTTCAGCTGTGCTCTTGTTCCTCGGTCCCGGAAATTTCGGGGTCGCGGATCACAACATTTTATTGCAGCTCGCCCCCAAAACGCCCTGATCGGCGCCTAGGCGGTTTTGCGCCAAGGTAATGCACATCAAGGTGAAGCGGGTTCAACGAATGTGGTGATTTCACCAAATGGCTTTTTCACTGTGGCGGCTCGGGGTACTTGGGCATCTGAAGCGGCGTACCCCACAACCATCAACACAAATGGTCGCTCGTTGCTGGGACGGCCCAAAATACGGTTCAGAAATTTCATGGGGCTGGGTGTGTGGGTGAGGGTGGCCAGGCCTGCGGTGTGCAAGGCGGAAATTAAAAACCCCGTGGCGATGCCGACCGATTCTGAAATGTAATAGTTTTTCCGTTTTTTACCGTTAGTGTCCACACCGTATCGCTCAGCAAATATAGCAATTAGCCAAGGGGCGGTTTCTAAAAAAGGCTTTTGGGCATCAGTACCCAAAGGACCAAGGTCCTGAAGCCAATTGTCACCGGCTTTGCCCTCGTAGAAGGCGCGTTCCTCGGTCTCGGCTGCGAGGCGAATTTCCCGCTTAATATTGGGATCTTGAATACATACAAAATGCCAGGGCTGGTGGTTGGCCCCAGATGGGGCGGTGCCGGCTGCACGAACAGCTGTTGCAATGATTTCCTTGGGAACTGGGTGATCAGAAAATTGGCGTATCGTTCGCCGGCTGCTCATATTCTCAAGATATTGATTGCTGCGCGCTAGCCCCTCAGCGGCGGTGAGCTGCGGTTTATTCGCAAGAGGAATTGGGTCGTAGTCAAAGTCCACGGGTGGTTCCTTTTCGAGGGGTTTCTTTTTTGCCGAGTCTTGATGATACCTATTGAAGTCAGCATAGTGCGCGTTTTAGCGGGAAGCTCCCACACCTATAAGAGTCAACGCTCGTTCTCCTAAGTTAAACGCGGATGAACTGTCCGTCATTTTGGCGCGTCGATGATATCTAAAAAAATGACAGAAAGCGGGACACGAACAACGTGTCATGGCATTCCTGCCCCCAGCAGCACCTGCCGAAGACTTATCCAAATGCCCATTATTTCATCGGTGGGGACGACTTACTGTGCGCCTTCATGGGTTTCGCCATTAATGCTTATTAACAGATCTTTATAGGGATTCGCTTTTACCCGTGGTTTCCATAGGCCGCTTTTGCAATCGCTGAAAAGTTGTTGGCGGGTAAAAATAATCATCGAGATTGAACTCGGCAGGCATTGCTCGGTGCCCACTCCCTGCGTAGGGTAGGGCTGCATGAAATAGGGGCGACCCCCATGGACTACAACATCACCTTCACACTTCTGAGCTGCCTGTTTTTTATGGGCTTGGTAGCTTTTATTGCCTATCGTCAAACACGGGGTGAGACTGAGTCTGCTGAAGGTTATTTTCTTGCGGGTAGGGGCTTGGGTGCGCCCATTATCGCGGGGTCGCTGCTGCTGACCAATCTCTCCGCCGAGCAATTAATTGGGTTAAACGGCTCGGCGTATGGATTTAATCTGAGCAGTATGGCCTGGGAGGTTACGGCGGCTGTTGCCACGGTTTTTATGGCCTTCATCTTTCTACCTCGATATTTGGCCGGCGCGTTCACGACCCTTCCTGAATTCCTAAATCAGCGATTTGATGATGATGTTCGAAGGATGACCGTAATCCTGTTTATGCTTGGGTACGGCCTGGTGACGATTCCTAGCGTTTTGTATTCCGGTTCACTGGCAGTGATGAAGCTATTCACGATACCGGAGTTGTTAGCTATTAACGATGAGTGGGCCCTGCCTCTCACTGTGGTGGTAATCGGTGTCACAGGGGCCTTATATGCGATCTTTGGTGGGCTCAAGGCGGTCGCAGTATCTGACACGATCAATGGCATAGGTCTGCTGATTATGGGCCTGGCAATACCGCTCTTGGGGTTGGCGCTATTGGGCGATGGCAGTGTGGTCAGTGGGCTCAAGACGGTCGTGACGTCTGAAACCCACAAACTCAACGCCATTGGGGGGTCAAACGACCCGACACCTTTTGCCACGCTTTTTACTGGAATGGTTTTCGCAAACCTCTTTTATTGGTGCGCAAATCAGTACGTCATTCAGCGCACTTTAGCGGCGCGGAACTTAGCCGAGGGGCAAAAAGGCGTCTTGCTGTCGGGTTTTTTTAAAGTGCTGGTGCCTTTCTTGATGATGCTTCCCGGCGTCATTGCCTTTCATTTATACGGCCCTGAGTTGGCGTCGATTGATCTCGCCTATCCGCAGCTTGTGCGTGATGTTTTGCCCAGCTACGCCTGGGGCTTTTTTTTGGCGGTGCTTCTGGGTGCCGTGTTCAGCTCCTTTAATTCACTATTAAACAGCGCAGCTACTTTATTTTGTCTCGACGTGTGGGAACCCCTCCAAGGAAAAGTGCTGACAGACCCACAGCGGATTAAAGTTGCAAAACGGGCGAGCGTTGTTATCGCACTGTTTTCTTTCTTGGCCGCTCCCATGCTTCAGTTTGCGACCGAGGGGCTCTGGCAGATCATCAGAATATTCACCGGTTTTTATAATATTCCGGTCATCGCCATTGTTATTGTCGGCTTGTTTACCCGCAAGGTCCCCGCCGTGGCAGCTAAAGTTGTCATCGTTTTTCATGTCGTTACCTACGGTTGTTTGCAATTTTTGTTCAAGGAAGCGATACCCCTGCATTTTCTTCATCTCTATGGGGTGTTGTTCATTTTCGAGGTCGCCATCATGCTGGGCTTTGGTTTATGGCGCCCTCGCGCCGAGGCTTGGGTATATCACCATCAAGAGACGCTAGATTTGAATCCTTGGAGCTATGCAGTGCCCTGTGCCACGACGTTGTTGTCCTGTGTGTTGGCACTGTATTTACTGTTCTCGCCCTTGGGGCTGGTCGGAGGTTTAAGCCACTATTTTGTTCCCTGTCTCATGGCGCTGATTGCGATGAACATTGGCGTTTGGTGGTATTTCCGTGCTTCGGGGTGGCGCAAAGACCGCTTGGGGCTAAACCAGTGACGCCACGTTTTTTTTCAGTGCCGTCAAAACAGCTCGCCAATGACGCGTGGCAAGCCCGTGGTGATGGCCGTCAAGGGCCTCGATTGGCGATTGTTGGTTTGGGCATGATGGGTCAAGAGCACCTCAGAGTGGCACTACTGTTGGGACGGGTGCGTATTCAAGGGGTTTACGATCAACACCCTGCCAGTCTGGAGCAGGCCCAGCGGGGGTACTACGCACTCACTCAAAAACCGCTAGCCATATACCCATCTTTGGACGCCTTATGTCTCGATGAGAACGTCGATGCGTATTTAATTGCGACCCCAAACTTTACCCATAGCGCAATTTTTGAGCGCCTTATGAAGACGGATAAACCCATCTTTTTAGAAAAACCCATGGCGACGTCACTCACCGACGCACAGCGGATGGTGACCATGGCAGAGGCGTGCCCCACATTCGTTCAATTGGGTATGCAGTACCGCTTCAAGGCGCAGTATGTGGATGCCTTTCACGCTATTCGGGTTGAACAAGCTTTAGGCACGGTTCATACCGTGGCTATGTCAGAGTACAGGCCGCCGTTTCTAAACAAAGTGGGGGAGTGGAATAAGTTCAATGATTACTCGGGTGGAACTCTAGTTGAAAAATGCTGCCATTACTTTGACCTGATCAACTTGGCCGTCGATGCCGTCCCGGTGAAGGTTTACGCTCAGGGTGGCAGGGCGGTCAACTTCATTGGTTTTGAGCACGAAGGTATGCGGTCTGATATCGATGATCATGCCTTTGTGATTGTTACCTACGATAACGGCACACTCGCACACTTCACCCTCAATATGTTTTGTCAGGAGCTCTATGAGGAGCTGGTTGTGACGGGTGATCAAGGCCGGCTTGTAGCCAGTGAATCATCAAGCTTTCGCAAAGGCGTTGAGTCCTCTGCCAGGGTTCAGGTAGAGGTTGCGGCTCACCCTTCCTACGCGGGTACGACGGTCACCTATCCCTCGGCGATAGAAGCTAGCGGACACAGCGGTGCCACTTTCTTTGAGCATTTGGCTTTTGTGGCGCAGCTAGAGGGCCATAGGGTCGATGCGGCAACTCCAGCCCAAGGTTTTAAATCCTTATTGGTGGCGAGTGCGGCCCAGCACTCTCTTGCGACGGGGCTCCCCGTTCTTATGGATGAATTTTGCGCTCAGGAGCGAGTGACTTGGCCCACTTAAAGAGGGGCTGTGAGATCATGAGGTTGGTGCAGACGGTTTAATTGATGGAGAGGCTTTAATCGTGGTTGAAGATCGTATTCAGGTAGGTGCAGGACACATGCCTACTATTGGCTTAGGTTTGTGGAAGCTGCCCGAGCAATCTGTGGCCAGTACGGTGGTCGATGCGGTGGCAGCTGGCTATCGCCACTTAGACAGCGCGGCAGACTACGGTAATGAAAGTGCCGTGGGTGAGGGCCTGCGCCAGGCACTAAAAACTTCGAACGTGACTAGAGACGATTTGTGGGTGACTTCAAAGCTGTGGAATACATTTCATCGCCCAGAGCATGTTCGGGCTGCTTGTGAGCGTAGCCTAAAGGACCTTGGGCTCGACTGTCTTGATCTATACCTCATCCACTTTCCCATTGCGCTTAAGTACGTTGATTTTTCAGAGCGCTACCCACCCGAATGGATTCACGATCCCGAGGCTGAAAAGCCGCGTATGGAGCCCGATTTAGTGCCTATCGCAGAAACTTGGGGCGCTATGGAGGGTTTGGTCGAAGCGGGTTTGGTAAAAGAAATTGGTGTCTGCAATTTTAATACCGGATTACTCCATGACTTGATCGCATCGGCGCGCAGGAAGCCGGCACTTTTACAAATTGAGTCACATCCGTACCTTACCCAAGAGCGCTTGATTCGGTTGGCACAGCAATACGAGATGGCGGTAACGGCTTTTTCACCTCTGGGATCATTGTCCTATCTTGAATTAGGTATGGCTGAGGCTCAGGAGTGCTTGTTGGACGAGCCCGTTATTTGCGCCGCCGCAAACCGCTTACAGCGTAGCTCGGCACAAATACTGCTGCGCTGGGGCTTACAGCGCGGCACGGCTGTTATTCCTAAAAGCAGTCAACTCAAACGCCTGCGCGAGAATATCGATGTTTTTGACTTTAGCCTCAGTGATGCAGAAATGAGCGCTATCAGCGCGTTAAATCGGAACCGGCGGTTTAACGATCCGGGGCTATTTTGTGATGAAGCCTTCGGCAGTTTCTTCCCCATTTATGATTGAGCCAGATGCAGCAATAAATGCGTTACTGGGCCGTTTACCCTTTGCGTTCGCGCCAACCAAAGGTCCGAATGACTTCGTGCTTGCCCTGACGCCTTCAGGGAAGGGCAATCTTGCTGACTACTTGGCTGAGACGGCAACTGATGTGATGTCCCTACTGGATCAGGTAGGCGCTATTTTGTTCAGAGGTTTTCCTGATGCTGGCGACATCGGGTTTGACCAGTGCATTGGGGCGCTAGATTTGCAGCCCTTTACCTACGCGGAGTCACTGTCTAACGCAGTGCGAAAAAATCGCACGCCACAGGTATTCACCGCAAATGAGGCGCCGCCAGAGCTGGAAATATTTTTACATCACGAAATGGCGCAGACACCGCTTTTCCCAAGCTATCTGTTTTTTTATTGCGAACGCGCCGCTGCTGAGGGCGGCGCGACACCCTTATGTCGATCAGATGACTTGATGACGGCATTAAAGCGGCAACTTCCCAGCTTCGTACAGCAATGTCGCGATCTCGGTGTGTCCTACACGCACACCATGCCGGCGCAAGCTGACGCAGGTTCGGGTCAAGGGCGCAGCTGGCTTGATACGCTGAGTGTTAATTCCCGCGCCGCTGCGGAAGCGAAGTTGCAGCAGCTAGGGTACACCTGGGTTTGGCTAGAGGGTGATGACCTGCGGGTAACGACTCCGGCATTACCCGCTATCCGACGCACGAGCACCGGCACAGAGGTCTTTTTTAATCAGTTGGTAGCCGCTTTCGCCGGTTGGCAAGATCTGCGCAACTCTGCAGCCAAATCGGTTTGTTTTGGTGACGGCTCGCCCATGCCGATTACTGATCTGAAAGAAATGATCACCATTGCGTATCAGCAGGTTTATGATCATCAGTGGCAGGCGGGTGATGTCGTTTTAATCGATAACCTGCGAGTCATGCATGGGCGGCGTCCCTTCTCAGGTGCTCGTACTGTATTGGCCGGTCTTGCGGGCCCTCAGCGTCACTAGCTGGGTTCTCGGCGTTCAGGTGCGGCATCTGTCGCGCTTTCGTCAACTTTCTACACTCCATTTTTTGCCCCCCGTCTAAAAATTTTTTTATTCGGCACGGTACTTGCTCACATCTCTTTGACACCGCGTAGGCAGCTGGTTACTTGCCGCAGGTTGACGAGCTTATAAGGACAAATAAGCGCCAGCAGAGAGATTCAAGGCAAGGAGTGCCGGTAATGATAGAGCTTAAAAGAGACAGAAGGGATTGCACCGCAATGAAGCTCGTGCACTGCTGTAGTGCAGGGTATTCGAGTGCGAGGGGGCCGCAGTGAGCTGCCCTGTGATTTACACCGACCTCGATGGCACGCTACTGGATCATGATACCTACGGACTTGATCGAGCAGGACCAGTCCTTCAAGCCATTCTGGCTCGTGGCATTCCAGTTATTCCTGTCACGAGTAAGACGCAGGCTGAAGTACAGCTGCTTTGTCAGGACCTAGAAATCAACGGGCCATTCGTTGTAGAAAACGGAGCCGCCATCTGGGTCCCGCAAACCTGGGGGCTCAGTCGCCCCACAGGATCCGCAACTGCTGCTGGATATTGGTGTCACGTGCTGGGCAAATCTCGGGGGTATATTCGCGGCCTTCTGGCCGGCTTGGCGGGGGAGTGGTCGGGTCGGTTTCACGCACTGAGCGATATGTCGGTGCGGCAAGTTTGCGCTGTGACAGGCCTCGATGAGTTTTCAGCGAGACGTGCCCAAGCTCGCCATTACAGTGAAGCCTTGCTCTGGCTGGGGTCGGCAACCGATCGCATTGGCTTCGTACAAGCAACCGCTGAGCTTGGCTTGCAGGTTGTTGAAGGGGGGCGGTTCTTGCATGTCTTGGCAGGGGGTGGAAAAGGCACTGCCATGCGTTGGCTGCACCAAAAAATTTGCAGAGATTTATATTCTGATGCCATCAGCATTGCTGCCGGGGACGCTAATAACGACCTTGAGTTGCTCGAGGCTGCTGACCACGCTTTGGTGGTTCGTTCACCTGTTCACGAACCCCCTAAACCTCACAATCACCCAAAGCTTTACATCAGCAGGTTAGAAGGACCTGCGGGTTGGGCAGAGGGAATTCAACACATTATTAAGGTTATTGATCAGGAGAGAGGGCATGGCCGATTTTTATCAGAACGGCAGCATCACTACGCTGCACAATCTGGGTGAGCGTTCCACAGCGTGTCTAGAGCAGGAACTTGTTCAGCATGCCAAACGGCGCCCCTTGGGTTTGGTATTGCCATCGCTCTATTCTGAGATCGCAACTCCCGCATTACCCAATATTTTGGAAGAGCTGAAGCAGGTACCTTACCTGTCGCAAATCGTGATCGGTCTTGATCGTGCCAACGCCGACGAATATCGTCACGCGTTATCGTTTTTTTCCGATCTGCCACAGCACCATCGCGTGCTTTGGCAAGATGGTCCTCGCCTTCAAGCCCTTGATGCGAGCCTCGCCGACGCGGGCCTTGCACCCAAAGAGTTGGGTAAGGGTAGAAATGTTTGGTACTGCATGGGGTATGTGTTGGCTACTGCTAAGGTGGACGCGGTGGCACTCCACGACTGCGATATTTTGACCTACGAGCGTAGCCTGTTAGCTCGGTTGCTATACCCCATGGCGCACCCCTTATTCAATTATGAATTTTGCAAAGGCTATTACCCGCGTATCGCCGACAACAAAATTAACGGTCGGGTCTGCAGGCTTTTGGTGACGCCTATGATTCGCGCCCTCAAACAGGTACTGGGGGAATCGGCTTACCTCAACTACCTCGACAGCTACCGTTATATTTTGGCGGGAGAGTTCGCATTTCGCCGAGATGCATTGAGTGACCTGAGAGTGCCTAGTGATTGGGGTTTAGAAATCGGTGTTGTTTCAGAGGTCTATCGCAGCAATAACAACAAGCGTATTTGTCAGGTCGATATTGCGGGTAACTACGATCACAAACACCAAGATTTATCTGTAGATAACCCTTCAGCAGGGTTGTCTCGGATGTCTACCGATATTGCCAAGTCTATTTTCCGCAAGCTGGCGATTCAGGGCACGGTTTTTAATCAAGAAACATTCCGAACGGTTAAGGCGACCTACTATCGCCTCGCGCTTGATCTGACTGAAGCCTATCGTAACGACGCCATTATGAATGGTCTGCAGTTTGATATTAACGGTGAGGAAGAGGCTATTGAGCTTTTTGCTGAAAACATTATGGAGGCGGGTCGCCATTTTTTAGAGAAGCCCATGGATGCGCCATTTATTCCGACATGGAACCGAGTGGTCAGTGCCATCCCAGATATTTTTGAGCAGTTGGTAGATGCTGTTGAGGCCGACCACAAGGAATTTTCTCATTCACCCCTCGTGTCGATACCCCCAAAGATGGCTCTCGCCTAAGCGTTAGCAATGAATTTATCCCAACGGGTCGATACGCATCTGACTAAGCTTTATGGTGACCGTCTCGGTCGCAAAGCGCTTACCGAATGGCGAAATAAGCTGCTTGCGGCCATGCGCCTAACGCCTGAGCAGATCCCGCCGGTATGCCACAGAAATTTATGGGATGAGACTGATGTAGCACTCATCACCTACGGCGATTCTATTCAGTCTGCTGAGCAAAAACCTCTTCAGGTATTACATAACTTTCTCAACCAGCGTATTGGAACTACGATTTCATGGGTGCACATCCTGCCCTTTCATCCCTGGACTTCAGATGATGGTTTCGCGGTTTTAGACTATTCCAGTGTCAACGAATCGCTGGGAGACTGGCCAGACCTTACTCGCATTGCCGTTGATTACCGGTTGATGGCAGACCTTGTACTTAACCACTGCTCGAGCCGTTCGTTTTGGTTTGAAAATTTTCGTCGAGGCATTCATCCGGGTGCTGACTATTTTTTTGTGCCGCCTGATAATTTTGATGCTTCGCAGGTCGTTCGACCTCGCACTAGTGCCCTATTGGAAACCGTACTAACAGAGGAGGGTAGTCAGGCCGTTTGGTGTACTTTTAGCGCCGATCAAGTCGATTTTGACTTTCAAAACCCGGCAGTTGTTGAGGAGTTTTCCAGCATTATTCGTCAGCTCCTCGATGCAGGGGTGCGTATTTTTCGGCTGGATGCCGTGGCTTTCCTATGGAAAATTTCTGGGTCCAGTTGTATCAATCTGCCGCAGACCCATGAGGTTGTGAGGCTATTTCGAACCCTCATTGAATGTGCACAATCAGATGCGATTGTAATTACCGAAACTAACGTGCCTAACACTGAAAATCTGTCCTACTTCGGTCAAGCCGACGAAGCCCATGCCATTTATAATTTTTCGCTGCCTCCGTTGCTCATTCACGGGTTACTTACAGGCAGCAGTCAATATTTACGAGCATGGATGATGAGCATGCCTCCCGCTGAGGAAGGTACGACCTACTTTAACTTTATTGCGTCCCACGATGGGATTGGGTTGAGGCCCGCAGAAGGGTTGCTCGGTCAAAGTGAGCTTGAGCAGATGGTTATCGCTCTTGAGGGCTTTGGAGGTTTAATTTCTCGACGTCAGGTTGATGAGGGTGAGAGCCGGCCCTACGAAGTCAACATAGCTTTGATTGATGCGTTGAGTGGCACCGTTAATGGCGCTGATGATTTAGGTATAGAACGGTTTGTTTGTGCACATGCCATTATGCTGGGCCTTGAAGGTATACCCGCGTTTTACCTTCATTCGCTGCTGGGTACTTGCAACGATATGGAGCGCGTTCTTCATACGGGCCACAATCGATCAATCAATCGGCATCAGTGGCCGTTGCATGAACTAACGGCAGCGCTTGAAGACACCGAATCCATACATCATCGTGTTTTTATATCGCTACAAAAGTTAATTCAGCTGCGGAAGAAGCAGGGCGCTTTTCACCCTAATGCCACCCAATTTACGTTGCATCTTGGCGATTCGCTATTTGGATTCTGGCGTCAGAGCGCCGACCGCCGTCAGAGTATTTTTTGTATTTATAACATGAGTGACCAGACTCAAACGCTATCTGTAGCAGCCTTAAATTTAATTGTCACTGACGACTGGCATGATCTTATTTCAGGGCAAACACTGGACGCTGCCATACCCACGATTTTTTTGACGCCCTACCAATCTCTTTGGATCAGTAATCGCTAGCGCTGCAATGTCCTGTAGCCCTAAACTTTGATTTAGTGAGTTTGGTGAGCTGCGAGAAGGGCTGATAGGCTTCCGAGTTCAATGGCTTTTTATTGGGAGAACAGCTCGCGAACCTCGTCGTGGGGCAACCTGTGTACTCTGAGTCCATCAGCTCCCGTCACAGTGTCTGCTGCAACCATGGCGTTGACGATGGCCTCTTCCGTAGCTTGAACCGTTCCACGAAATAATGTGTCGAGTGCGTTGTTGGGAAATTGCTCAACCTTGTTAAATTGATCCTCATTAAT
>ENA-UZWV01029155-UZWV01029155.1-metagenome-genome-assembly--contig:-Day-3-1m-contig-29155_pt1 | contig 11451 bp, 10 predicted proteins | sample MGYA00260342_ERZ794902 | MGnify/ENA metagenome assembly ERZ794902
ATTTACGATGTCTCAAAATTGAACGCCGTGAACCAAGGCTTTCATGAGACATTCAGCTTGCACACCTAGTGTGCCGAGGCTAATCCTACTGTAATTCAGATTAAGCAGCTAAAGCGTAGTTATTCTCGCCGTTTAAAGTTAGACATGGTCTTTAACGTGTATCAATATCATCACACGACGTGCTTACAGTTTAGTAGATCTCGCTGTCAATACCAGTCGACCCCTATACTATACAAACCTCAAAGAGGAAAGGCAAAGTTACAAAAAAACTTGTCCAACCGCTCAAATCCATTTACTTTCGTAAAAAATTAATTTATAATTTTGTTTTATGAAGTTTGCTGTCATTCAAGAACGTAAATCACCTCCAGACAGGCGCGTTGTTTTGGATCCAAAGTCATGTCAGAAATTACTTTCAGCTTTTCCATCTGCAGAATTAATAATCGAGTCTTCCCCTATTCGTGCTTTTACTGATAAGGATTACAGTTCTGCAGGACTTGATGTTGTATCAGATGTGAGCTCTGCAGAAGTTATGATTGGAGTCAAGGAAGTACCCATTGAGGCACTTATTCCCAATAAAAGTTATTTTTTTTTTAGTCATACAATCAAAAAACAACCTTATAACCGAAAGTTGTTACAATCGATTTTAAATAAAAATATTACCCTCTACGATCATGAAGCATTAGTTAACAAATTTCATCATCGATTAATTGGGTTTGGATATTATGCTGGTGTAGTTGGTGCTTACAATGGATTTAGAGCCTTAGGATTAAAATTTGACAGCTTTCAGCTCCCAAAGGCAAATACACTGGTTGACAGATTAGAATTGAATAAACAATTAGATCAAATTAAAGTTCCAAATGTTAAAATTATTTTAACAGGAACAGGGCGTGTCGGACAAGGAGCTAAAGAGATTCTAGATCATTTGAACATTAAACATGTTTCTATAAATCAATTTTTAAATGACAAATTTGAAGAAGCAGTGTATGTCCAATTAGATGTTTTGGATTATTGTGAACGTTATGATGGAATGTCCTTAGGAAAAAAAGATTTCTTTAAATTTCCAAAAGCTTACAAATCAATATTTGATCAATTTACAAATATTGCCGACTTTTTTATAGCTGGTCATTATTATGGTAAAAATGCTCCAGCTTTTTTCACACGTGAGCAAGCTAAGGCATCCAGATTTAATTTAAAAGTTGTTGCTGATATCAGTTGTGATATTGATGGACCTGTAGCTTGTACCATTCGTCCTTCAACTATTGAAGAACCTATTTATGGATATGATGCAGAAACAGAGTCAGAAGTTGATTTTAAAAATACTTCAGCAATAGCCGTAATGGCGGTTGATAATTTACCCTGTGAATTACCTAAAGATGCCAGCGAAGGTTTTGGTAATTCTTTTGTAGAAAATATTTTACCTGCTTTTTTTAATAACGATGATGGAGGGGTATTGAATCGAGCTAAAATGACTGAAAATGGAAAATTAACCTCTAGATTTTCTTATTTACAAGATTATGTAGACGGAAAATAGTGAAATCAAAAAAGCCTATCTAAAACGATAGGCTTTTTCGTAAAAAATAATGTATTTATAAAAATTAGAGTACTCTAACGTTTACTGCATTCATTCCTTTTCTACCTTCTTTTAATTCAAATTCAACAGCATCACCTTCATTAATCTCATCGATTATTCCAGTAACGTGTACAAAATACTCTGTGTTTGAATCATCTTCTGTAATGAAACCAAATCCTTTGGATGCATTGAAGAATTTTACTGTGCCGTTTTTCACTTTATATAAATTTTAGATTACAAAGTTAATATTATATTTTAGTTTACTAACAATTTTTTAAAAATTATTAAACTTTAATATTGTAAGAGTCTATAAATTAATACTTTATAGGTTAATTAAGATTTGATTGTTTATCAAATCTTGAAATTTTTCTCGTTTTCTTATAAGTTGAGTTTTACCGTTATAGCATAATACCTCAGCAGGTCGAAATCTTGAGTTGTAATTACTAGCCATCATGAAACAATACGCACCTGCATTTTTAAAAGCTAATATGTCCCCTTCATTAATTTCACAAATCTGTTTATTATTGGCAAAAGTATCTGTTTCGCAAATATACCCTACGACTGAATAAAAACGTTTCTTTCCTTTTGGATTTGAAATGTTTTCTATTCTGTGATCTGAATTATATAACATCGGTCGAATTAAATGATTAAAGCCAGTATCTACTTGGGCAAAAACTGTGGATGTAGTTTGCTTTACACCATTGACTCTAGATAAAAAAGAACCTGACTCACTAACCAAGAATTTTCCTGGCTCAAATATTAATGTTAATTTCTTTCCATAATTTTTACAAAATTTTTTAAATCGTTTCGAAAGTTTTTCTCCAAGTTCTTCAATATTGGTTTCGATTCCATTTTCATTATAAGCAACCTTAAACCCAGAACCAAAATCAATAAATTCAAGACTTTTAAATTGTTTCGCTATATCAAACAAAATTTCACCTGCACGCAAAAATACATCTATATCGAGTATATCACTTCCAGTGTGCATGTGTATTCCGTTAATAATCATTTTTGTATTTTTTACAATACGAATTAGTAATGGTATTTGATGGATAGAGATTCCAAACTTTGAATCGATATGACCTACGGAAATATTGGTGTTTCCCCCGGCCATAATATGTGGGTTAATTCTGATGCAAATAGGAATTTTTGGATGTTTACTTCCAAACTGTTCTAACATGTTTAAACTATCGATATTAATTTGCACCTTGAGTTTAACTACTTGTTCAATCTCTTCTAAAGATACTCCGTTTGGAGTATAAATTATATTTTCTGGTTTAAACCCTGCATGAAGTCCTAATTGAACTTCTTGAATAGAAACAGTGTCTAATCCTGCTCCAAGATTATTAATAAACTTGAGTATAGAAATATTTGATAATGCTTTCACTGCATAGTTTATTTTTAGTCTTTCAATTTTACTGAAAGCTGAAGTAAGTCGGCTGTATTGTTCTTCGATTTTATTTGCATCATACACATACACAGGACTCTTGTATTTTTTTTCTATTTCTAGTAATGATTCTTGATTCATTTATGTTTTATTTTCTTTTCAAACTTATATTTAATCTAGTTTACTGCAATGAATATTAAAATTTTAATCTATTTTTAAACTAAATGTTAAATAATAAACAAAATGAAGACTATTTCTTCTTGTATAAATGAAATTTTAGTTTCTAGACCTTTTCTTGAAGAAGCTTTATCCAGGGAAATTATTAATTTCTCAGCTTTAGCTAAAGATTTGAACCATACTGTTTCAGATATGTTATGCAAACCTGTTAAAGACGGTGCCATAACTATGGCTCTAAGGCGCTACAAGCCTCCAGTAGATATTGAGAGTGAAGGTGTCATAAAAAATGTATTCAAAAATTTAGGAGATATAACAGTGCGCTCAAGTTTAAGTGATTTTACATTTCAAAATTCCGATACTTTAATTGATAGCCATTCTAAAGTATTAAAAAAAATAAACAAAAATAATCAAATATTTTATGCATTTACTCGTGGTGTTTTCGAAAGTAATATTATCATTTCTAGTACTGAAAATAACATTATAGCACAAGTATTTAAAGATGAAAAGTTAATTGGCTTAAAAGACAGTCTATCTTCTGTTACGCTAAATCTTCCAGAAGGAAACTCTAAAATTGTTGGTTTGTATTATCAAATNNCGCTTGGCTTGGGATAATGTTACTTTGTATGAAATCATCTCTACAACTAACGAGTTTACAATATTGGTCGAGGAACAATTAGTAGATAAAGCTTTTTCTATCATTAAGGGATTGAAATATTAATAAATCAAAAAAATAGATTCAATAAAATCATGTTAAAAAATATTGGTAAAACGACATAGGTTAATTACTTTTGTTACTTTAATTTTATCCATATTTTCTCTCACTGAGGAATATAAAATAAATCCCTTAATAGATGAATTTACACGAGTATCAAGGAAAAGAAATTTTAAGCACTTTTGGAGTTAAGATTCAAAAAGGTATAGTAGTTAGTAATCCTAAAGAAGCTGTCGCAGCTGCTAGGAAACTTACTGAAGAAACTGGTACTGGATGGCATGTGATAAAAGCCCAAGTACATGCTGGTGGCCGTGGTAAAGGTGGTGGAGTCAAATTAGCTAAAAATTTAGTCGAAGTTGAATCTTTAGCTGATCAAATTATTGGTATGCAGTTAGTTACTCCTCAAACTTCATCTGAAGGGAAAAAAGTACACCAAGTATTAGTAGCTGAAGATGTATATTATCCAGGAGAGTCAGAAACAAGTGAATTTTATATTTCTGTACTATTAAACAGAGCATCTGGCAAAAATATGATTATGTATTCTACAGAAGGCGGGATGGATATTGAAACGGTTGCTGATGAAACACCACATTTAATATTTACTGAAGAAATTGACCCTGCTACTGGAATGCTACCATTTCAAGCGCGCCGCATTGCCTTTAATCTAGGTTTATCTGGTGCTGCTTTTAAAGATATGACTAAATTTGTATCATCTTTATACACCGCTTACGACAAGTCGGATGCTTCTCTATTTGAAATTAACCCAGTTTTAAAAACTAGCGACAACAAAATTTTAGCTGTAGATGCAAAGGTTACTATAGATGATAATGCATTATTTAGGCATAAAGATTACTTAGATTTAAGAGATGTTCGAGAAGAAAATCCAATTGAAGTAGAGGCAGATACTTTAGGGCTTAATTATGTTGATCTTGATGGTAATGTTGGTTGCATGGTTAATGGAGCTGGTCTAGCGATGGCTACTATGGATTTAATAAAACAAGCTGGAGGTGATCCTGCAAACTTCTTAGATGTTGGTGGTACAGCCGATGCTGCTCGAGTAGAAGCTGCTTTTAAAATTATTTTGAAAGATCCAGAAGTAAAGGCAATTTTAGTGAATATTTTTGGAGGAATTGTGCGTTGTGATCGTGTAGCACAAGGAGTTATAGATGCTTACAAAAATATTGGAACTATTGACGTCCCAATCATTGTCCGTCTACAAGGTACCAATGCAGATATAGCTAAAAATTTAATTGATAACTCTGGACTGGATGTTCAAAGTGCTGTAGAGTTTCAGGAAGCTGCTGATAAAGTTCAGGCTGTTTTAGGATAGTTTAAACATAATTAAAATAAATAAAAAGCAGCCTCGAAAGGCTGCTTTTTATTTATTTTAGGGCTTCTATCTTTTTTTGGTAGATTTTAATTTGATCTCGAAATTGAGCGGCATGTAAAAAATCTAAATCTTTAGCTGCCGATTCCATTAGTTTACGAGTGTCTCTTATTTTTTGCTCTAATTCACTCAATGTCATATAATCATTTTCTGGCTCAGATGCCTTTAATGCTTCTTGTTCATAATAATAACTGCTAACCGAATTTTTAGTTAGTGCATTGTTTAAACTTTTATTGAGAGCAGTTGGTTTTATGTTGTTTATATTGTTATAATCGATCTGTTTTTTTCTACGGTAATTAGTTTCGTCTATAGTTTTTTGCATACTTTTAGTTATCTTATCTGCATACATAATAGCTTTGCCATTGAGATGTCTAGCTGCTCTGCCTACTGTTTGAGTGAGCGATCTTGCAGATCTTAAAAATCCCTCTTTATCAGCATCTAATATTACAACTAAAGATACTTCCGGAAGATCTAAGCCTTCTCTTAATAAATTAACTCCTACAAGAACATCAAATATACCTTTTCTTAAATCTTGCATGATTTCTACGCGTTCTAATGTGTCAACATCACTATGAATATAACGACAACGGATCTGTATACGTGCCAGATATTTCGTTAGCTCTTCTGCCATTCGTTTTGTAAGAGTAGTTACTAAAATACGTTCATCCTTTTCAATCCGTTGTTGAATTTCCTCAACCAGATCATCTATTTGGTTTAAACTAGGCCTAACTTCAATGATAGGATCTAATAAGCCTGTTGGTCTGATAATCTGTTCAACAAATATTCCATCTGATTTTTCAAGCTCATAATCCGCAGGGGTAGCACTAACATATAAAACCTGATTTTGGAGGCTTTCAAATTCATCAAATTTTAATGGTCTATTGTCCATAGCTGCGGGTAATCTAAAACCATATTCAACTAAATTTTCTTTTCGACTTCGGTCACCACCATACATAGCATGTACCTGAGAAATAGTGACATGGCTCTCATCAATTACCATCAGAGAGTCACTAGGAAAGTAATCTAACAAGCAAAAGGGGCGAGTGCCTGGAGATCGACCATCTAAATAACGAGAATAGTTTTCGATTCCTGAACAGTAGCCTAATTCGCGAATCATTTCTAGGTCAAACTCTGTTCTTTCTTTCAGACGTTTAGCTTCTAAGTGTTTACCAATATCTTTAAAATAATCGTATTGTTTTACTAGATCATCTTGTATATCTTTGATTGCATTTTGTAAAACATCAGGTGAAGTGACAAACATATTTGCAGGGTATATAGTAATACTCTTATAGACTTCAATTAATTTATTTGTATTAATATCAAATGATTCAATAGCTTCAATCTCATCTCCAAAGAAATGAATTCTAAATCCATAGTCTGCATAGCTTGGGAAAACATCAACAGTATCTCCTTTGATTCTGAAATTTCCGTGGTTAAATTCTCCTTCTGTTCTAGAATATAAGCTTTGTACTAGTTTGTGTAGTAAAGTAGTTCTAGAAATAACTTCATCAACTTTTAGAGTGATTACATTTTTTTGAAACTCAACAGGGTTTCCAATTCCATACAAACATGAAACAGACGCAATCACAATCACATCCCTACGGCCAGATAAAAGAGAGGAAGTAGTACTTAAGCGAAGCTTTTCAATTTCTTCATTGATTGATAAGTCTTTTTCTATATATGTCCCAGATACTGGCATGTATGCTTCAGGTTGATAATAATCATAATATGATACAAAATACTCGACTGCATTTTCAGGAAAAAATTGTTTAAATTCTGAGTAGAGTTGTGCAGCTAGGGTTTTGTTATGTGCTAAAACTAAAGTTGGACGTTGTACTTTTTGAATAATATTAGCAACTGTGAAGGTTTTACCAGATCCTGTGACACCTAATAGTGTTTGGTATTTTTCGTTGGATTCAATCCCATCCACTAAGTGTTTAATGGCAGTTGGTTGGTCTCCTGTGGGATTAAAGCTTGAAGTTAATTTAAATTGCATGATTACAAAGCTAAGGCAAAGTCAACTCCAGAACAAAGGAGTGAATAGATATTTAAAATTAAAATACATATCAAAATAAAAATATTACAAATCTCTTTTTTTTAATAATCTATATGAAAAATATACAAATAATAAAGTCCACATCATTACTACTAAAACAGTTTCGAAATGAACAGAATAGTCATAAATTATATCTGAATTTCCCGGAAATTTAGTCATTGCAATTCGTTGAAATGGTTGTTTGATCAAGTTAGACATTGACGTTAGTGGCAATAAGCCTTGTATTTTTTGTGCTAATTCGTAATTACCTTTCCATGTAATAACTCCTAAAACAATCCATTCTAAAATTAAATCAATAAATAAAAAAGCCAATGCAAATGCGGAACGCTTAGCCATAACTCCTAAAAACAGACAAAAGGAAAAGAAACCTACTAGTTTTACAAAATAAGCAATTAGAAACTCCATTTCCTGAACAATAATATGGAATTCGTCATAGCTAGAATAAATAAGCCCCAATATTAAGGACAGTATAAAAATTATTACTGTTGAGATCAATGAGAAAAAGACGATAACATAGAATTTAGAAAGTATAAACTCTTTCTTGGTTAGTCCGTCAATTAAGTTTTGTTTTAATGTTTTGTTACTGTATTCGTTACCAACCATTGATACAACTACTATAGCGAAAAAGAATTTAAATAGAGCTGAAAAAAAGGTAGTGATTTGCCATACTGTTGGGAAATTAAAAATCCCAAGCTCACCAAGCTCAAGGGTAAAAAAACCAAAGAAATTAATTTTTATAGCTGACAATAATATTACACACATTGGTAGTATAAACGAAGTAAATATTAAAACTTTACTAGTTCGGTTTAGCAAAAGCTTTTGAAGTTCTATTTCAATTAGTCGTTTCATTTGTTCTCAGTTAGTTGTAAAAATTGTTCTTCTAGACTTTCTTTTCGTTTAACTAAATGGCTAAGAATAATTCCATTTGTAAAAAGTAATTTATTGAATTCTTCAGCATCCATTGGAAGTTTTAGGAATGCTGTAATTAATTCTCCTTCAATTTTCGAATTTGAAAAATTAGGATGTGAATTAATTAAATTGATTAACTCGTCTTGTTGTGATGTTTTAAGTTCAAAAAAACCATTACTAGTGATTAGCTCATTCACCCTTCCTGAAAATAGATTGACTCCTTTATTTAGTACAACTACATGGCTACACACTTTTTCAACTTCGTCTAACAAATGAGAGGCTAGTAGTATAGTGGTTCCGGCTTCTGCAATAGTTTTAATGATTTCTCTAATTTGATGTATTCCTTGAGGGTCTAAGCCATTTGTAGGTTCATCTAGAATCAAAATCTCTGGATCGTTTAAAAGTGCGGAAGCTATAGCTAGTCTTTGTTTCATTCCTAACGAAAAACTATTAAAACAATGATCTTTTCGGTCCAACAGTCCAACAATATCAAGAGTTTTTTCTATTGATAGATTAGTGATTTCCTTTATTTTGCAAACCAGTTTTAGATTTTGATAGGCAGTCATGTAAGGGTAAAAGTTAGGACGCTCAATAATAGCTCCCACTTTTTTTAATGCCTGGTGTGTTGTTAAATTACCTCCGTACCAATTAAAATCTCCAGAGGTTTTATTGACAACATTTAAAACAATCCCTAAAGTTGTAGATTTACCACTTCCGTTTGGGCCTAAAATCCCGTATACATTTCCTTTTTCAATATTAAAACTTAAGTTTTTTACTGCAGTAAGGTGACCGAATTTTTTTGTTAGATTTGATATTTTTAAAATTGAACTCAATTATTTAATTTTTGGTTAGTTAAGATACTTGTTAGACTGTTAACTGTAACAATTGTTACAAGTTAAAAATAAATCTTAATTTTGGATAATAACCTTAGTTATGAAAGACGATTTAAAAATATCTCTTAAAAAACCATCTTATCCTGTAAGTGACTTACTTAAAGTATACTTACAAAAATATAATCGTACTATTCGTTTACCTATATTTTACGACGACTTGTTACGTTTTCAAGGTTCTGTTGAGGTTTTTGATAAAAATGATAAAAACACACTTTGGATTCGAACTTATTACAATGAGTCAGAACGCAAAGAGATAGACTTGAACCTTAAAAGAATTTATACAACGTTGCACTCAGATGGGAATCAAAAAATCATTCCTTTTTTAAATGTCGACGCGATTGATTATTGCACCTTTGGAAATTCTAAGCCTTTTCGAATTAAAATTAGAAATATTCTAAATGATAATTATGCATATTTTTATGTTAAAAAAGCTGATGCCTCTAGGATATATGGACTTGAGTTAGAACATATGTTATCCCCACATAACCTAAATTTCCTGGTTTATAATGACACTTTAATTGAGGAGCACATTACTGGTATTCCAGGAGATGAATTTATTGAACATATGTTACCTAATTGTTCTTCATCTGAAAAGTCTCAAATTGCAAAAGAGTTTGTTAAATTTAATGAACGCTGTATGATTCGTTTGTTGGGGGATATGCGATCTTATAACTATGTAGTAGTACCAACGCACGATTTTGATCATGTAGTATATTCAATACGCGCTATCGATTTTGATCAGCAGTCTTATGAGGGTAAATTTAATATTTATCGCCCCCAATTCTTTAAAGAAAATTTTATAATGGTTGATTTGGTTTCTGAAAAATTTGAAAAGATGTCAATTAATCAATATAAATTAGAAGAACGCTCCATAATTGCAAAGCGACTTATTAGTTATGAAAATCGGATAAGTAGATTGATTAACAGTATGTCAGATGATACTATTTCTATTCCAGAAAACGAATTAGTGTTAAAAACTACAATATATGAATACACTAAGGATCCTAGATTTATGAAAAGTAAAAATATGGGAGAAATATTGAAAAATGCATTGGAATTTGTAAAACGAAATTACCAAACAGAGAATACTGAAATAGTTTTTTAGTCCCAGTTATCGTTAAAGTCTAGTTGATCATAATCTTCGATATTATAACCATCGCCATATTCATCAAAGTTATCTTCATTTTTTTCAGCTTTGAAAGTCTTTTCAGGAGCTTCATTTGGGACTTGTCCGTGAACAAACATAAGGTTAGGATAATCCGTACCTTGAGCTTCTTCAACTACTTCGGCTAGCTCTACCAAAAAGGTCCACATGTTTAAGAAATCATAAACATAGATTAGTTTAGTATTAGATTCTGATACTGTCGTGTCTATACTTTTTTCATTCATTAGTTGGATGTCACTTCCACCTTCACTCATATCAAATAAAGAGATTTCTTCACCTTGGTTCCAATCATTATCACTTAAATAGAATGAAGCCATTTGACTACCATCAAACCCAAAGGATTGAGTTATTACATTGTGCAAGTCTTCCAAAGAGTCTGTTTTTCTAATTTCGATGTCTCTAAAAATATCTTCTTTGGTATCGTTGTCTAAGACAACTCTAAATCTATAAATCATAGTCTAATAATATTTTACAAATATAAGTTCCATTTTTGTTATGCGGGTTGGATTTCTCTTTTTTTGTGAAGACATTCTAGAAAGATATAGCATTGAATTCCAAATAATATTGATGCAATCACTAAATGTAAGGGTTGACTTAAAAATGGAAAATCAAAGTAGTACATCATTATTCCAGTTAATACTTCTAAAAGAATACAATAAATCACTAGTTTCATTTTATAAAACCCAAGTTTATTGGATTTATTTATATACCATAGATACCCATTTAAAAACAGAACTAATATTGAAGTCGAACGGTGAAAATAAAAATTTAGTGTAGGAGAATCTAACCACATTGCCTTCTGATATCCAATTAGCTTTGTTTGCTCATCAACAAACTCCCTTACTTGGGTACCTAAAACTATTTGTATAAGTGACAAGCTGAGAGCTAAAACAAGGAATTTATAAAACTTACGATGATATATCTGCTGTTTATAACTAGATTTAGAAGCAAATATTAAATACAAAATAAACGCAACTATAAGCAGGGCCATTACCATATGAATAGTGATCTTGTAAGGGGCTAAGTTGGAGTCAACAACAGTTTTCCCTAGCCATGCTTGAAAACCCATTCCAAAAAGTGTTAAAATCGAAACTATAGGAATCCATTTATTTTTTTTCCAAAACCAAAAGGATAAAATAGAGAATATCAAAATTGGGATTCCTGATAAAACACCAATCAATCGATTGACGTATTC
>ENA-UZWV01005951-UZWV01005951.1-metagenome-genome-assembly--contig:-Day-3-1m-contig-5951_pt1 | contig 11432 bp, 8 predicted proteins | sample MGYA00260342_ERZ794902 | MGnify/ENA metagenome assembly ERZ794902
ATCCGACTCATGATAGAGTTGTAATTTGGTCTAAAATTACAAAAAATACTAATAAAAAAATAAACGCTGAGTGGCAAATATCAAATAAAAAAGATTTTTCAAACATAATTAGCTCAGGGATTACAAAGTCCTATGCTCATAATGATTTTACACTAAAGGTAGATGTAAAAATTCCTTCAAAATATAATGCAAAAGAAATCTATTATCGTTTTATTGTAAATAATAATTTTTCTCCGACTGGCAAAACTAAGACTTTACCTATTTCAAATCCAGATAAATTTAATTTAGCATTTTGTAGTTGTTCTAATTATCCAGCTGGTTTTTTTAATGCATATCGTGAGATAGCAATAAATAATGAAATAGATCTAGTTTTGCATTTAGGTGATTATTTATATGAATATGGGGCGGGTGGCTATGCTACAAAAGATGCAGCAAGTCTTAATAGGCAAGTTGACCCTATAAATGAAATCATTAGCTTAGAAGATTATAGAAAACGCCATGCACTATATAAAACAGATGATGATCTTCAATTATTGCATGCATCAAAACCAATGATTGCTGTTTGGGATGATCATGAATTTACGAATGATTCATGGAAAAATGGAGCTGAAAATCACTCATATGATGAAGGTTATTTTGCCACAAGAAAGGCAAATGCAATAAAGGCATATTATGAATGGATGCCAATTAGGGAAACTAATTCAAAATTAAAAATATGGAGAAAATTTGAAATCGGCTCTTTATTTCAATTATTTATGTTAGATACAAGATCTATATACAGAGATAAACAATTAGATATAGACAGCTATTTTATCCAAGATGGATTTAATAAAATAAAGTACAAAAAAGATTTATTAAAAAATAGAAATCTTGTAGGGAAAGAACAATTTAATTGGCTAGATAAAAATATTAGTGGTAAGTTTAATTGGTCAATTATTGGGCAACAAGTTTTAATTGCGCCAACTGTTTTACCAGAAATATTTTCTAAATTAGATAAAAAATCCTTACCCAAATATATTCATAAATATTTAAAACTTGGAGGCTTGGAGATTCCTTTTAATACTGATTCATGGGATGGATACCCAAAGGAAAGAGATAAGTTATTTGAAATATTATCTAAATCACAATCAAATATTATTCTAACAGGCGATACTCATAATTCATGGTTATCAAATTTATTTAACAATGATAAGTTTCTTGGTGTAGAGATAGCTGCACCTTCGATATCATCACCAAATACAATCGATACATTTGGTAAAATAACTGATGCTACAGATAGCGACTTTATTAAATCTAATAAAAATCTTAAATATACAAATGGATCTGGTAAGGGTTTTGTGCAGTTAACAATTCACCCAAGCCATATTGATACAAAGTTTGTCTATGTTAGTACTATTAAGTCCAAAGACTATAAAGTAATAGATAATAATACTTTTACCATTAGTCATAATAAACCATTATAGAATTGAACATAATATATATTATGCGAAGTGCCATATATATCCCATAAAATAATACTCTGCTTTTAAACAGAAAATTAATTACACAAGATAGATAAACTAATTTATATTAAATGATATGAATATTTTTAAATTTTCATTAACACTTATTTTAATAACATCCTGCGGCATTGATGATATGGACAAACCTACTCCAAAAAAAATCCCTTATGAACTAATACAACATAATGATATAAGGGTTGATAATTATTACTGGTTAAGGGATGACTCAAGATCAGACAAAGAAGTTTTAGCCTACCTAGATTCTGAAAATTCATATGCAGATAAATGGTTTGAATCTAGACATGATTATAAAACTGATATTGTTAATGAGCTTATAGAACAACTTCCTGATGAAGAAGTATCATTTCCATTTAACAACAATGGTTATATATATTATGAAAAACTAAATAAACCTGATCAATTACCTAAATTTTATAAAAAAGAGTCATCAGAGAGTGCAGAAACACTTTATTTGGATCCAAATATTAAATTAAAAACTCAGGAATACTATTCTGTTAACGCAATTAGACCATCAAGAGATAATTCAATGATTGCGTATCTAGAAGATAATAATGGTCGACGTGAGTATGATATTAAAATTATTGATACAGATACATTAAAAATAATTGATAGTGAGGTTAAAAGAACTTCTAGAGATATTATTTGGTCTAGTGATAATAACTATGTAATTTACTCTAAAAAAGACCCTATTACCCTTATTAATAATTCAGTGTATGCCCATAAAATCGGCTCACCCTACTCTGAGGACGTATTGTTATATAAAGAAGATGATCATGAATATGATATTAATATTAGTTTATCTAAATCAAAAAAATATGCTTATATAAATATTGCAGCTACGAATGAAAATGAAATTCGTTTAATTGACTTAGATAACCCCTTGATTATACCTAAAAGTTTTTTAGAGAGGATGGAAAATCATTTGTATTATTTAGAGCATGTAGGTGAAGAGAATTTTTACATTTTATCTAATCATAATGCACCTAATTTTAAAGTTTTAAAAACTGATACGCTTCTTGATTTATCTATCTCTGATATGGATGTAATCATTAATCACAATAGTAATATTTTTATAAATGATATTTTTTATAAAAAAAACAATTTGATTCTTGAAATTAGAGACAATGGTTTGCCAGAAATTAGTATCTTTAATCTATCTTCTCATGACACTTATAGAGTTATTCATGAGGATAATGCTTATACTGTTAATATAAACAGTAATAATGTGGATTATTCGGATGAAGGTTTTTATTTTAATTATTCTAGTTTAACTACACCGGATTCAATAAAATTCTTTAATCTTTCATCAATGTCATACTCAACAGTTTGGCAAAAAGAAATATTAAATTTTGATGATAAACAATACAGTGATAAAAGATTATTTTATCAAGCTAGAGATGGTGTAGACGTACCAGCTATAATTTTCTATAAAAATGATACCAATGTTGCCAAAGCACCTATTCTATTTTATGGATATGGCTCATATGGAATTAATACTGAAGCATCGTTTAGACAGTCCCTTTTACCATTATTAAATAGAGGATTTGTTTATGTCATTCTTAACATTAGGGGTGGCGGTGAAATGGGCAAACATTGGTATGATGATGGACGAATGTTTAATAAGATGAATACATTCAATGATTTTAACGATGGCGTTAATGCTGTCTTACATAAAGGTATAGGCAGTCGAGATAATGTTTTTGCAAGAGGTGGTAGTGCTGGTGGTTTGTTAATGGGTACTATTATTAATTTAGAGCCTGAATTATATAAAGGTATATTATCTGGAGTTCCTTTTGTAGATGTGCTTACTACAATGTCAGATCCAAGCATACCATTAACTACATTTGAATATGATGAGTGGGGAAATCCATCTAAGATTGATGAATATAACTACATAAAACAATATTCACCTTATGATAATATTTATGAAGCTAACTACCCTGCCGTATTTATCACATCTAGTTTATATGATTCTCAAGTGCAATATTTTGAACCTGCTAAATATGCACCCAAACTAAGAGAATATAACCAATCTGATAATCCAATCTTAATGAAAATGAATCTCATTGGAGGTCATGGTGGTTTGAGTGGAAAAATTAATCAATTTAATGAAATAGCTGAAGAATTTAACTTTATAATAAATTTAGTTGAATAATGCGTCGAAGAGATTTCCTTATATTATTATATCTATTATATATATAAATATTTGTAACAATATTAAACATAATTATATTATTATCAAAAATAGTTAATTTAAATAGGGAGAAAAAAAATGACTGAATATCAAGTATTAAATCTTATGCAAGTAAGTTTTATCCAAAACGCTATGTATTTTGTTGGAATGGTTTTGATGACGTGGCTTGCCTTTAGAATGTGTAATAATGTTAGAAACAATCCTAATGTAAACTTAGCAGGAAAATTATTCACTTCAATCTTTTGTGTTTTCGTGGCTGCGTTCATGTTTCAAGTAAATCAAATAGGTGGAGCAATTTTAAATTCAAATGTTGCTTTATTAGTTGATATGGGGGCTGCATCAGGAGATAGAATGGCTGAATATCTAGATGCTCCTCTTATTGTTGGAGGACCACTTCAGTCTATATTTGTTTTGTTTGTATTAGTATTTCAACTAGCCTTAGTTTGGGTAAAAGAATAATTTTATTAGCAAAAAAAAGAGGGCTTTGTGCCCTCTTTTTTTGCTTAATAGATTTCTTTTTAAAAAAAAGCTACTTACTTTTATAACAATACTAATAATTTTTTTTAAAGAACTAAATTATATTCACTGTTCCCATTAAAAATGGATATGTTAAAATCCACTTTTTTCACTCTATCTAATAATATTATGAAATTTAATAGCATTCTTGAAACTATAGGTAATACTCCAGCTGTAAAAATAAATAACCTAGCTCCAAAAGGAGTTAATTTATATGTAAAACCTGAGTTTTTTAATCCTGCATCATCTGTTAAGGATAGATTAGCATTTAGTATAATTGAAGAAGCTGAAAAACAAGGAATTTTAAAACCAGGTCAAACCGTTGTTGAGGCAACAAGCGGAAATACCGGTATTGGTCTTGCATTTGTATGTGCAGCAAAAAATTATCCTTGCGTTATTACTATGCCTGAAAGTGCTTCTATAGAAAGAAGAAAAATGATGAGATTTCTTGGTGCTAAAGTAATTATTACTCCAGCACCTGAGGCTGGTTCAGGTGCATACAAAAAAGCCAAGGAATTGGCAGATCGAAATGATTGGTTTTACGCTCGACAGTTTGAAAATGAGGCTAATGCAAATATTCATGAAAGCACAACTGGTGAAGAGATTGTTTCTGATTTTAAAGAATCTGGTTTAGATTACTGGGTATCTGGTTATGGTACTGGTGGAACTTTTTCTGGGGTTGCTAGAGTACTTAAAAAATCTATGCCTGATACTAAATTAATCATGGCAGAGCCGGATGTAGCTCCACTTTTAGCTAAAGGCACTTTGCAAGAAAGAACTGATGATGGAGCTCCTGCAAGCTCACATCCTGATTGGAATCCCCACCCTATTCAAGGATGGACCACAGATTTTATTCCTCTTGTATTACAAGAATCAATTGATAACAACTTCATTGATGAAATAATACCAGTAGCAGGTGTTAATGGTATTAAATGGTCACAAAAACTTGCTGCACATGAGGGAATATTAACAGGTATATCTGGTGGCTCCACTTTTGCTGTAGCCATGGATGTTGCAAATAAAGCTCCCCAAGGATCCACTATATTGTGTATGCTTGCTGATACAGCTGAAAGATACTTGTCTAGTGTTTTATTTGAGCAAATATTACCAGAAATGAATAATGCAGAGATTGAAATACTTAACTCAACCCCAGCTTATAAACAATCAAAGTAAATTTTAAGATACTGATACTAAGTAGGCCATTGGCATCACTACAATCCAAATAATAAGTCCTAACAATAATGGCCTTAGACTTAAATCCTTAAATTCAATCTTTGAAGTTTGTAATCCAATAAAAAAAATACCAATAATTATAAAAATTTTACTTAAGATTTTTGAATATTCAATAAATAAAGAATTCAGTTCAAATATATTTGATATGGCGAAGGCCGCAAAAAAATAAACAATAAACATTGGAAAAGTAAAAGTTTTTTGATTTGAACTAAATTTATAGTTAAGCAAAATAATCAATGGCATTAATCCTAAAGTTCTAAGTATCTTTATAGAAACTGCTACTTCGATTGATTGATTCGAAAAAGCTAATGCAGAGCCAACTACCGACCCAGTATCATGAATAGCTAAGGCAGAAAATACACCAAATTCATAATTAGACATTTCTAAAAATTTACCCATCAAAGGAAATAACATAATAGCTAATGCATTAAATAGAAAAAGTATTGCCAAAGATATAAAAATAAATTTATTATTTGCTTTAATTATGGGACCAACTATTGAAATAGCTGTTGCTCCACATATTGATAAGCCAGAAGCAATTAAAATATTTAGTTTTATATCTAACCCTAAAAGTTTTCCTAAAAAGAATGATGATATGAATGAAAATACTATGAAATATATAACCCAGTTTGCGTATAAATCAAAAATAGGTATCAAGGTATCTATGCTTATCGTAAACCCTAATAAAACAATACCAATCTGCAATGGTATTGTGGAGACCTTTGCTGAAATTGCTTGAGCATTATTTAGATATATATGTGAATAAATGATTCCCAAAGAAATGGCCATAATAGGACTCATGAATACAGTACCTAGAAGAATGAATAATATAAAAATAAAATTAGGTGCTATGGATAACCATCTCATGAATTAAGAAGTTTAGACTTTGACTTTATCTCTGATTTCAGTAAATTTTAAAGTGCTATTGACTATATCAAGTTTTATTTGACCACCAGATTTAAGGTTACCAAAAAGTAATTTATCAACCAATGGTTTCTTAATGTTTTTAGAAATAAATCTTTCCATAGGTCTAGCTCCCATTTCTTTATCATAACCATTTTCAGCAATCCAGTTTATTACAGCCTTAGATACAACAATTTCAACATTTCTTTTATCTAGTTGAGCTTGCAGTTTTGTAAGGAATTTATCAACTATCGATAATATAATTGATTTATCTAAATAGTTAAATTGAATAGTTTCATCCAACCTATTTCTAAACTCTGGAGTAAAGAGTTTTTTTAGAGAGTTCATGGCGTCGGATTCATTTGATGATGAGCTAAAGCCTATATTTCTCTTGGCAAGAAGTTCTGCGCCAATGTTAGTTGTCATAATAAGTATTACATTTCTGAAATCAGCTTTTCTTCCATTATTATCTGTAAGAACGCCTGCATCCATTACCTGAAGCAAGATATTAAATATATCAGGGTGAGCTTTTTCAATTTCATCTAGCAATAGTACACAATGTGGAGATTTAACTATAGCCTCTGTTAGAAGACCGCCTTGATCAAAACCAACATAACCAGGAGGCGCTCCTATAAGTCTTGAAACAGTATGTCTTTCCATATACTCACTCATATCAAATCGAATTAAATCAATACCCATTATATCTGAGAGTTGTTTAGAGATTTCTGTCTTACCTACACCAGTTGGTCCTGTGAATAAAAAAGAACCTATAGTCTTATTATCATCTCTTAAGCCAACTCTAGATAGCTTTATAGCGCTAGATAACGTCTCAACAGCAAGATCTTGACCAAAAATAACTCGCTTAAGGTTATCTTCTAAACTCTTCAAATCTTTTTTATCAGCAACTGTAATATTTTGTTCAGGTATCTTTGTTATTTTTGAAATAGTTTTTTCTATATCTTTCTGATTTACGATAATATTTTTTTTATTTTTCCTTGCTATATTTAGCATTGCTCCAGTTTCATCAATAACATCAATAGCTTTATCAGGCAAAAACCTGTCATTAATATATTTAGACGAAAGGTCTACTGAAGACTTAATAGCATCTACAGAATAAGATACATTATGATAGTCCTCATATATATCTTTAATACCATCTAATATTTCAACACATTCATCATATGACGGCTCTGTTATATCAATTTTTTGAAATCTTCTTGATAAAGCCTGGTTTTGATCAAATATACCTCTGTATTCTTGAAATGTGGTGGACCCTATACACCTTAATGAGCCCTTGCCTAGTGCTGGCTTTAAAAGATTTGATACATCCATGGAGCCTCCAGAAGCTGAACCTGCTCCGATTATCGTATGAATTTCATCAATAAATAATATAGCTCTATCTTTAGTTTCAAGAAACTTTAAGACCTCTTTTAATCTTTTCTCAAAATCACCTCTATACTTTGTGCCTGCAATTAAAGCAGCAATATCTAAAGAATAGATAATAGAATCGTCTAATATTTTCGGAACTTTATTATTGCAAATTAAATAAGCTAAACCTTCAGCAATTGCTGTCTTGCCAACACCAGACTCGCCAACAAGGAGAGGATTATTCTTAGTCCTTCTCGATAGAATTTGTATTAATCTATCTACTTCTTTTGCTCTTCCTATTAAGCTATCTATTTTATTTTCATGCACTAAATTATTTAAATTGATTAGGTAAGCATTTTCTTCAGATTTTTCTTTTTCTTCTTCTTGGATATTACTATCCTCTACTACAGAATTGTTTTCTTGTTTTTGGGGTGAGCCATGCGATATATATGTAACAACATCAAGACGATTTATATTATTTTTATTAAGAAGATAAACAGATCTTGATTCTTTTTCTGAAAAAATCGCAACCAAGATATTAATAGGTTTAACGACACCTTTCCCTGATGACTGTATATGGAAAACTGCTCTTTGAAGCACTCGTTGAAAACCCAGAGTTGGTTGGACTGCCTTTTGGGTATCAGTTCTCATAATACTTGATTTTTTGAGGTGATCATTTAATTGATCTTTGAGGGATTCAATTTTTATATCATGGGACTCTATAAAATCTTTAACATCAAAATCACCAAGAATCATTAAGAATAAATGCTCAACGGTAAGGTATTGAATATTTAACTCATGAGCTTTGTCAAATAAATTGGCTATCGAAACTTCTAAATCTTTACTAAACATAATTAATCATTTAATGGTTCAATTTCACTTAATAATGGATGGTTGTGATGTTTCGCCATATTGTTAACTTCATATGACATCATCTCAGCTATCTCTTTAGAAAATATACCACAAACACCCTTGCCTTTAGTATGAACAGCCATCATTATTTGTGTTGATTGTTCATGAGTATGGCTAAAAACACTCTGGAGTACATAAACTACAAACTCCATAGGTGTGTAGTCGTCATTAATAAGAACTACTTGATATAACGGTGGCTCTTTAAGCTCTGGATCTTTTTCAAGTACTGCTGAGCCTAAATTATTTGATGAATCAATGGTATCTTTAGATAGCCTGATCATTACATCCTTTTAACCATTTCTTCTCCAAAACCAGAGCATGAAACCAAATCAGCACCATCCATCATTCTATCGAAGTCATAAGTAACTTTTTTAGCTAGAATTGTTTTTTCCATTGAGGAGATTATCAGATCAGCGGCTTCTGTCCAGCCCATATGCCTAAGCATCATTTCAGCAGATAATATTAAACTTCCAGGATTGACTTTATCTTGCCCAGCATATTTAGGAGCTGTTCCATGAGTTGCTTCAAAGACAGCATATTCATCTGAAATATTTGCACCAGGAGCTATACCTATTCCACCTACACAGGCAGCTAATGCATCAGAAATATAATCGCCATTTAGATTCATGGTAGCAATAACATCATAATCTTTTGGTCTAAGTAATATTTGCTGAAGGAAAGCATCACAAATAACATCATTAATAACTATATTTTTACCATTATTTGGATTTTTAATTACTTGCCAAGGACCTCCATCAAGATCAGATGCTTTATATGAAGATTTAGCAAGCTCATATCCCCAATCTCTAAAAGCACCTTCAGTATATTTCATGATATTACCTTTGTGGACAAGTGTTACAGAGCTTCTATCATTCTCAATTGCGTAATCAATAGCTTTTTTTACAAGCCTAGATGTACCCTCTTTTGAAATTGGCTTAATACCAATACCAACAGTCTTTGGAAAACGTATTTGAACTATTCCAAAATCCTCTTCAAGTGTTTTTACAATCTTCCTTGATTCATCTGATTCTGCTTTAAATTCAATACCGCAATATATATCCTCTGAATTTTCTCTAAAAATTACCATATCAGTATCTTGAGGCCTTTTAACAGGAGAAGGTACACCATCAAAATATCTAATAGGCCTTAGACATACATATAGATCTAAAATTTGTCTTAAAGAGACATTCAATGATCTTATACCTCCACCAACAGGCGTTGTTAAAGGGCCTTTGATGCTAACAACGTATTCTTTTAGCGCTTCAATAGTTTCATCTGGTAACCAGGTATCTTTTTCGTAAACTTTTGTAGATTTTTCACCACAGTAGACTTCCATCCATTCAATTTTTCTTTTGCCATCATAAGCAACCTTTACAGCATTATTAACAACATTTAACATTGCAGGTGTAATGTCTACACCAATACCGTCACCTTCTATGTAAGGTATAATTGGATTATCTGGAACATTTAATACACCATCAATATATGATATTTTTTGTCCTGAATTTGGTTCCTTTACTTTATTAAATTTCATTTGAATTAATGGTCCTTTTAATAGGTTTTAGTGCTTTTAAGGGCCATTATTATACTATTAATTATTAGAATATAATATGCATAAAAATAAAGAAAATGACTAAAAAAACAGTGGTTGTAGGACTTTCAGGTGGTGTTGACTCATCTGTATCAGCTTTTTTATTAAAAAAAGCAGGATATGAGGTCAAGGCATTATTCATGCAAAATTGGCAATCAGAACCTGGTGAAGTGTGCACATCTGAAATTGACTTTAAAGATGCTTCTAAGATATGCGACAATCTTGATATTCCATTACACAGAGCAAATTTTTCAGATGAATACTGGGATAGAGTATTTACAAATTTCTTAAGTGAGCATGAAAAAGGAAGAACACCTAACCCAGATATATTGTGTAATAGAGAAATTAAATTTAAATCCTTTCTTGATTATGCTTTTAAAATTGGAGCTGATTATATTGCAACAGGTCATTATGCAAAATTAGAAACAGTTAACGATATTAAATATCTTAAAAGAGCAAAGGACCTGGAAAAAGATCAAACTTATTTTCTGCATGAAGTTAATGAAAAAGAATTTAAAAACTGCCTATTCCCTCTTGAAAATTTAACTAAGTCTGAAGTTAGAGAAATAGCTAAAAAAAATGGATTGATAACAGCTGATAAGAAAGACTCTGTAGGTATATGCTTTGTTGGTGAAAGGAATTTAAAAGATTTTTTAAATAGATTTATTAAATTTGAAAAAGGCTTAATAAAGGATGAGTGCGGAAATATTATAGGCGAGCATCAGGGCTCAATTCTCTATACTCAAGGTCAAAGACAAGGATTAAATATTGGGGGTGTTAAGGGAAGAGATGAACTTCCATGGTACGTATATAAAAAAGATATAAAAAATAATGAAATCTATGTGTGTCAGGGTGTTGATAATGACTTACTTATGAATAATGGTTTAAATCTAGAACAGATAAACTGGATCAATAATATTAACTATGAATTTCCATTAAATTGCAGCGTTCAAATTAGACATCAGCATAAGCCTGTAAATTGCAAAATTTTTTATGAAAATGATTTATTTAAAACTGTATTCTCAGAACCAATTAGAGCAATAGCGCCAGGCCAATCAGCTGTTTTTTATAATAATGAAATATGTTTGGGCGGTGGGATAATTACAGAGACTTTTTGATATATAATTCAAATGAAACAGATCACAAAATAATTTATGAAATTTGATCATGATAATATTTCACCTCTTGATAG
>ENA-UZWV01002930-UZWV01002930.1-metagenome-genome-assembly--contig:-Day-3-1m-contig-2930_pt1 | contig 11386 bp, 8 predicted proteins | sample MGYA00260342_ERZ794902 | MGnify/ENA metagenome assembly ERZ794902
TGAATAGTACCCGTGTGAATAGTACGACTTGACTCACTCTTTCTTCCAAAATAATTCAGATTTAAGTCTAAATACTTTGTTAGTTTCTTCTGGGCTATTAAAGACCAAGTAAAGTTTGTTCCAGCTTGTAATCCTTCCATCATTTGATAGGCAACTGGGGTATTTGAATTCCCTGTAAATTTATTTGAAAAATAATTTAATTCTGCTGTAAAAGCAGTCTTTTCATTCTGTGTTAAACTAAATGAAGTGCCATATTTGTGTTGTATTAGTAGTTCAGAATCACCAATTGAGTTGTTTTTTATTTGATACTGATAAAACACATCAAATCTTTTATTTTCATTTAACAAATACGATATCTTCGGACTTAAAAGAGATTGATTAAGTTGATAGTTTTTAGAAGTGAAGTTTTCGCTCTGGCTCTTAATGTCATCAAAATTAGTTTGTAAATTAAATAACCATTGGTCTTTTACCTTATGAGTGATATTTATTTGATGACTTACAGACTCTAACTTTATATACCCAAAAGAGAGCACGTTTCTGGCCTTAGAATCTAAATAGCTATAAGAAATAGTGTACTTCTGTTTGCCTCTGTTAAAAAACAATTGATTTCTAAAATTTGACTGAAGCGCTAGCTGATCTTCAAATTTAGATTGAAATGGGTTTAAACGAATAGATTTGCTGGTATTTTTATCTTTTCTATCTATTAAATATGAGGTTTGATTGTAAAAATGAGATAATAGCTTTTTCGTTAAATTAGTTGAATTTACCCATTGGATAGGATTAAGTGTAAGAGACTGGCTAAGTTTATTTTGATGAGTTCGAATGTATACCTGATTGGGTAATAATATACGCACAAAAATAGCTTGATCTTGAAATTGAGCAATTTCAAATTCTTCCAACTCCTGGATTCCATTGTCATTATAATCGAACCAAACGTAGCTGCCTTGGCCTGGTTCTACTTCAACATATGTAAAATCTTGCTGTGGTAACCGACCTGCATTAGTCTCATAAACAGTATTCCAATTAATTAAGTTGTTAGCGATTTTTTGGCTGTACTGTAGTCTTGAATTTATAGATTTTTGTGACTGAGAAGAGCTGTTATTTGACTTAAAGTTTCTATAATTAGCATATAAACTAAGTAATGTTTTTTCAGTTTGAATCCATTTTGAGTCTAAGTAATAAGTGCTAGAGGTATTTACTCTTGCTAAACTATTGTTTTGTAAACTGTCATTTACACGATGAATATATCCAATCTTAGCAAAAACTTTAGTAGAATCTCCGATTCCATTAAAAACTTCATATGCTCTAAACTTTTGACTGACCGGATCTAAAACATTTGAAAGAAGCTGTTTTTTTTCATTATGTTCAGATGACAAACCGACTCCTGCCCATCCTTTTGAGTAACTATAATTTAACTTTGTATTTAATCTATAAAATTTAGAATTAGTTGAAACACCTTCTGTATTTAAAATACTGGAATTTGAAAATAAACGAAAGCGATTAAGTTTTAATTTAGCTAAAAACACATGTCTGGAACCGTCATAGTTTTTATTAAAACTTAGTCTTTGAAAATGGTAATTAAATTGCCCAAGTTCTGGGTATAATAATTGGGCTGATGTTTTAATAAAAACTTGATCTCCAAGATCTGTGATTAACTGATTACTTGTGGTCTGTTCAAGATTCCAATCTCTATTAAATTCTGGATTATACATCCCTTCCAAATTGCGAAAGTTTTTCTGAACATAATCAATATCCGTTGCCAAATTTAACTTCCATTTTTGAGAAGACTTAAGAAATTGATGCGCAATTGATAATTGGGTAGCAATCCCAGTATTATCTTGATCGTCTAGCGAAGAATATAAATTCAGATCATTATTACTAGCAGCGAACTCGAAACCAATGGAGGTGTTTTCATTGGGGTCATATGAACCGTTTAAAACAGTTAACTGCAACTTAACAGGTGCAGCTAGCCGAACAATTGGTTCGTAATCACCTTGTTTAACTCCGTCTATAGGGGGAGAATATTCATATATATTTGAAATTGCATTTGAACTGGCTATTATGTAATTACCATTGTGTGACCCAACCATAGAAAAGTTAACAATGTAAAGATCGTCCTCTTCATTATTAGAAAACTCAAATACTTCTAAACCATTAACTTGAGTTTTCTTGTATAAAATTCTATTTTCATTATAAGGTTCTAGAAATGCAGAGGGTGAATTCATTAAAGTTTGGTCATCTCCTGCAGATGACAAAATAGCTATTTGGTCTGATCCAATAGATTGTTGAAGTGGTTGGTTTTTTAAATCACTTTCATTATAAAATGAAGCCCCGAAAGTCCATTTTTGAGTTTTAAACTGACTTCCTGCATATCCAACAAAACGTGAATAATTACGATTACTAGATTGGTAATCAACTGTAATTCGCATTTCTGATGTAATAGGATAAGTTGAGTTAAAAATAATCTCACCTGAATTATAATCGATAATATAGTCTTTAGTTGCTCCACGACTTAGTGGAACTCCGTTAACAAATACTGTTTCACTTCCTGAAACTACCAAAGTGTATAGCTCATTTTTACTACCTATGAGCTTGTAAGGCCCTTGATTTCCTTCTTGAGCAACAAATTGACTTGTTGTGAATTGACCACGGACTAGAGCTCCAGATGCAAAAGTTGTGTGTTCTGACACTTCATTTTTAAAACTAGTAGTCAAACTAAGTCCTTGAACACGCTTAGAAAAAGCAGCGTAATATGACTCTGTATTTTTTATATCAATATCTCCTGCTCTAATTTTCCATTTATCGCTAAAAAGCTCAATAAAAATTTGATCAAACTCATCTAAACGTTGCGAGTAACCACTTTCCTGCAATGGAATATTTGAATCTTGAATGGAAGCTCTTAGGGTGACTTTATCGTTAAGCTTTCCACTTATCTGAAGGTCTAATTCACTATTTAAAACAGAATTTTGATTATTCCCCACAGTAACCCCTCTTGACAAACTTCCTGAAGACACCAAGCCATCAAAAGGCAAGACTGAATACCTCTCACTTGGCAGAGATAATTTATATAGTTTCTCTAAGTTACCTGTACGACTAACAATTACTGAGTCATCTATTTCTTGATAAGTCTTGGTAATAAAAGTAGGATAACGCAAATAATTAACTCGTATTGAATCATGAGCTATAGGACTAATAAATATTAGAGATGCATTTTGAAAATCTACAATATATGAAGAAGGAGATATCTGTTCATTCTTTAAGCTTGTCAAGAAAAATGATGACGGATTAATGCTAACTGAATCTAACTGTATAGAATCCTTAACTGCCAATAATTTAAGTCTGTACAGCGATGTTGACTGCTGAGAAGAACTCTTAGAGAAAGAAAAAAGAAATAAAATGACAAAAAAATACTTCATTACTACTCTTAAACTGAAAAAAAACAAAAATATTTTGTTGATAGTTTTCGTTAAAACAAGGCTAAATATTTAGGGTAAAAGTACTCTATTAATTATTTTAGCTAAAATTATAGTAACATAACATGAAAATTATTTCTTACAATGTCAATGGTATTAGAGCTGCACTTAAAAAAGGGTTTATCGATTGGCTAAAAAACACTGATCCAGATGTTATCTGCTTGCAAGAAATAAAAGCAGAAAAAGAACAGCTTGATTTAAGTGTTTTTAACCAAGCTGGTTATGACTATAATTACTGGTTTAGCGCTAAAAAAAAAGGTTACAGTGGAGTCGCAATATTGTCAAAAACTAAACCAATTAATGTGGTTTTTGGAACTGGAATTGAATCAATGGATTTTGAGGGTCGCAATATTCGTGTTGACTTTGAAGATTTATCCATTATGAGTCTCTACTTACCGTCGGGTACTAACATTGCTAGACTAGAGCATAAACTAGAATACATGGATTTATTTCAAGATTATGTAAATAAAATAAAAAAAGATATACCTAACCTAGTTATTTGTGGGGATTATAACATATGTCATAAAGCGATAGACATTCATGATCCTGTAAGAAATAAAAACACCTCTGGATTCCTGCCTCAAGAAAGAGAGTGGTTGAGTGAGTTTTTAAAGCAAGGATTTGTTGATGCATTTAGACAATTTAATTTAGAGCCTAACAATTATAGTTGGTGGAGTTATCGCGCTAACTCTCGAGCTAATAATAAAGGGTGGCGACTAGACTACACATTAGTTGCATCATCTTTACAAGAAAAGCTAAAAAGAGCCGTTATATTGTCTGAAGCTGTTCACAGCGACCACTGCCCAGTATTAGTTGAATTAAAAAAATAAAAAATAATTATCATGCTAAAGAAAATAATAATTTTGTCTGTTGTTTTTACACTATCCAGTTCGTGCGTTTCTTCAAAAATATATAAAGAATTAGACGGAAAATATACAACTCTAAAAAATGAGTATGACACTCTAAGTTCTGAAAATGATTTAATTACAAGCGAGAAAAATTTACTTCAGAATCAACTTGATCAAATACAAAAACTTTATGATGCTTTATTGATTAAACAAAATTCTTTAGAGCAAGATCTTGTAGCATTTAAAAAAAGATACGACAACTTAAATGAATCCTACTCAGCTCTCGAGCAGAATAGCTCAAAAGAAATTGCAAAGAATATTCAGAAAAACAGAGAGCTTTTGGCGCAATTAGAAGCAAAAGAGCTAGCCTTGATTTCAGAAAATAATCGACTGTTGAAACTTGAGTCTGATATGCAAGAACGTTCTGAGCGAATAGCAGAGCTAGAAACCCTAATTAATTCAAAAGACCAAGCCATGCGTGATTTAAAAAACGCTATTTCAAATGCATTAACCGCTTTTGAAGGTAAAGGTTTGACAGTGGAACAACGCGATGGAAAAGTTTATGTGTCAATGGAAAATAAGTTGCTCTTTAAGTCAGGTAGTTGGGCCGTTGGATCTGAAGGTCGATCAGCAATTGAGCAGCTAGGATCCGTATTAGCAGATAATCCTGAAATTGATGTGCTTATTGAAGGTCATACTGATAACGACCCTTTTTCAAGTGGTGGACCGATTGCCAACAACTGGGACTTATCAACTAAACGGGCCACAGCTATTGTTCAGATACTAAGTGAAAACGAAAATATTAATTTAGAAAACCTAACAGCAGCTGGGCGTAGTGAATATGCCCCCTTAGTTTCCAATGATACTCTTGAAGGGAAAGCTAAAAATAGACGTATTGAGGTAGTGCTAACTCCGAAACTAGATGAGATATCTAAGCTTTTAAAAATCAATCGATGAAATATAGCACACTACCAAACACAGACATTAAAGTAAGTCAAATTTGCTTAGGAACCATGACTTGGGGAAACCAAAACTCCGAAGCCGAAGCGCATAAGCAATTAGATTTCGCATTAGATCAGGGGGTTAACTTTATTGACACTGCAGAACTATATCCAGTGCCCGCTACAGCAGAAACACAAGGACTAACTAGCAAGTATATCGGTAATTGGCTCAATAAAAATAGATCAAGGGATCAAGTGGTTATTGCAAGTAAAATTGCTGGTCCTGGAGACTATACAGCGCACATAAGAACTACTGGTTTTTCTCCAAATTCTATAAAAGAGGCGCTCGATTTAGAGCTTAAGCGTTTACAAACAGACTATATTGATTTATATCAATTGCACTGGCCTGAGCGACAAACCAATACCTTTGGAGTGAGAGACTTTAAACCATGCCCAAACGATCCTTGGATGGATAATTTTAATGAAATATTACACAGCTTAAAAACATTTATTGATGCTGGTAAAATTAGAGCCGTTGGAATTTCTAATGAAAAGTCATGGGGGACTATGAGATTTGCTGAAGAGGTAAGAAATCATAATCTTAGTCCTGTCAGCACTATACAAAATGCCTATTCAATGTTAAATAGGGTTTTTGAAGGTGATTTAGCAGAGGTTTCTGTGCGTGAAAATATTGGACTTTTAGCCTACTCACCTTTAGCTTTTGGAGTCCTTTCAGGAAAGTATATTGAAGGAACTGCTGCAGAGAACGCACGACTGAAATTATTTCCGCGATTTGCACGCTACTCTAGCAATCAATCAACAGAAGCAACTAAACAATATTTAGAAGTAGCTAAAAACATAGGAATTAGCCTAACCACCTTAGCATTAGCTTTTGTAAATAAAAGACCGTTTGTAACAAGTAATATTATCGGTGCAACTAATTTGAAACAATTAAAAGAAAATATTGACAGTATAAACACCGAGATTTCAAAAGAAACACTGGACCAAATAAATGCTATACATGCCGTCATACCTAACCCGGCGCCTTAAACAACACTAGCTATTAAGATATTTAAGATTTATCTTTATTAGCTAATTGACCACAGGCAGCATCAATATCTTTACCCCGGGACCTACGAACTGTAACAGTAATATTTTTTGCTTCTAGCATAAAAACATACCTTTCTATGGCAGCGTTATTCGCTTGCTGAAATACTCCATCGTCAATAGGGTTATATTCAATAAGATTTACCTTGCTAGGAGCAAATTCACAAAAGTCAATTAATGCTTCTATATCTGCTTTAGTGTCGTTAATCCCTTCCCATACGACATACTCATAAGTAATAATACGGTTAGTTGAAGCATACCAGTGTTTAAGAGCTTCTCTTAAATCTTTTAACGGAAATGTTTCGTTGAAAGGCATTATTGAAGTTCGAACACGATCAATCGCAGAATGTAAAGAAACTGCTAAATTAAACTTAACCCCATCATCTGCCATTTTTTTAATCATCTTAGGCACCCCCGAGGTAGAAACGACTATACGTTTCGGAGACATACCCAATCCTTCTTTTGATGTGATTTTCTCAATTGCCTTAAGAACGTTATTATAATTCATTAATGGCTCGCCCATTCCCATGAAAACAATATTCGATAATGACCGGTTATAGTACAATTTACTTTGTTTATCGATTGCAACTACTTGATCATAAATTTCATCAGGATTAAGGTTTCGCATTCTTTTTAACCTGGATGTAGCACAAAACTTACAGTCTAAACTGCATCCAACTTGAGATGATACACAGGCAGTAGAACGTTTAGCGGTTGGGATCAAGACGGATTCTACAATCATTCCATCATGAAGTCTAATTCCATTTTTAATCGTTCCATCTAAGCTTCTTTGCATGGAATCGACTTTAATATGATTGATACTAAAATTTGCATGCATCATTTGTCGAGTTTCTTTAGATAAGTTTGTCATATCATCAAAATGATGTGCTCCCTTCTGCCAAAGCCATTCGTAAACTTGATTACCCCTAAAAGCTTTATCGCCATTAGAAGTGAAAAAAAATCTTAATTCTTCTTTTGATAATGCACGTATATCTTTTTTAACGATCTTCATCTTGTTTAAAACTAAATATGATTAAAAAAAAAGTCTCGAAATCGAGACTTTTAAAATTTGTTTTAAATAATTAGCATGGCATCACCATAACTGTAAAATTTATATTTTTCCTTAACTGCTTCTTCATAAGCCTTTTTTACAAAATCATGCCCACCAAAAGCTGCAGTCATCATTAAAAGTGTAGATTTCGGAGTATGAAAATTCGTAATCATACAATTAGCTATTGAAAATTCATAAGGAGGAAAGATAAACTTATTTGTCCATCCTGAATAATCATTGAGGTTCCCTTTTGACGACACAGAGCTTTCAATGGTACGCATAGCAGTTGTTCCTACTGCACAAATCCTACGTTTATCTTTAAGGGCTAAATTAACTCTGTCTGCCGTTTGCCTTGGAATAATGATTTCTTCACTATCCATTTTGTGTTTAGATAAATCTTCTACTTCTACGGGGTTAAACGTTCCCAAACCAACGTGCAAGGTGATTTCTGCAAAGTTGATTCCTTTAATCTCCAAGCGCTTTAGTAAATGTTTAGAAAAATGTAATCCAGCAGTTGGCGCCGCAACAGCTCCTTCGTTTTTTGCATAAATGGTTTGATAACGTTCCTCATCTTCAGGCTCAACCTCTCGGTTTATGTATTTTGGTAATGGTGTTTGGCCAAGATGCGTTAGTTTTTTTCTAAATTCCTCATAAGAACCATCGTATAAAAAACGTAAAGTTCGCCCTCTTGAAGTAGTATTATCGATAACCTCAGCAACTAACATTTCATCCTCGCCAAAATACAGTTTGTTCCCTATGCGAATTTTTCGAGCAGGATCTACTAAAACATCCCATAGTCTTTGCTCAGCATTCAATTCCCTAAGAAGAAACACTTCAATACGTGCTCCTGTTTTTTCTTTATTACCAAATAAACGTGCTGGAAACACCTTAGTATCATTGAGGATCATCACATCATCTTCGCTGAAGTAATCAATCAAGTCCTTAAACTGTTTGTGCTCAATGGTTTGTTTTTCACGATTCAAAACCATAAGACGTGACTCATCTCTATGTTCAGATGGATGTTCTGCTAATAATTCATCCGGTAATTCAAAGTTAAAATGTGATAATTTCATGCTAGATTTTTATTTTTAAAGTAGCGAATATACAACCTCAAAATAGGGGTTGTCAAGTATTTGATCCTTTATTTTTTAAATTGGCTTATATTGAAACCTAGTTCTGACAAATTTACCCAAAAATCAGGGAAGGATTTGGAAACAACATCGGCTTCTCTTATAGAAAAAGAAGTTAGCAGAGCCAAAGGAGCAAATGCCATAGCCATACGATGATCATTAAAAGTTTCTACTACAGCCCCTTTCAACAATGGTTTTGGGTCAAGGAGGGATAAAGTATCACTAGTAATATCTACATTAGTTCCAAATTTATAAATCTCACTTTTTAGCGCTTCTAATCGATCTGTTTCTTTAATTTTTAGAGTATGCAATCCCGTAAGCTGGCATTTAATTCCAAGCCCTAAACAAGTAATCACAATTGTTTGTGCAATATCTGGTGCATTCGCTAAGTCGATATCGATCGATAACGGTAAACTATAGTTGCTTTTTTCTAAGACAATTTTAGAACCTCTAAAAATAGTTTCGACTCCCATCAGTTTATAGATATCTTTCAATACCACATCGCCTTGTAGGCTNNTTCTTTTTGTATGTACTTAAACAAACTTTAGTGCCTATTGGGCTCAATGCAATAATACTGTAGAAATAAGATGCAGATGACCAATCAGATTCGATATTGAATATTTTTGGTTCATTACACAGATTAGGTTTGACACAAATGGTTTGAGCTTCAAAAGACGTCTCAACTCCAATTTGTTTTAGTAATGATANNAGTCATTTTGATATAAGGAGCCGAAGTGATTTTTCCGTTAAGATGTAGTATTAGGCCGTTTTCAAGCTTTGAGGCAATAAGTAATAATGCTGAAATATATTGGCTACTTACATTTGCCTTCATTTGGATCTCTTGATTTAATAATCGTTTACCTACAATTCTAAGAGGAGGGTAACCCTGTTGGCTGGTATATTCTATATCTGCCCCTAATTCTCTAAGAGCATCAACTAATATTTTTATAGGGCGTTCTTTCATTCGCTGAGAACCAGTTAGCAAAATGGCACTCCCTTCTAAAGTTGAAAAATAAGCTGTTAAGAAACGCATTGCTGTTCCCGCATGATGTATGTCTACAATACCAGATTTTGTGCTTAACGCCTTAAGCATATACTGACTGTCATCTGAGTTTGAAATATTTTGGACTTCTAAATTGCCAAAAAGAGCTTTAAGTAATAAAAGTCGATTAGACTCGCTTTTAGAACCTGTGATGGTTAAATTAGTTAAAGGATTAATCTTTGAATTATTGAGTTGAAGATGCAATTCTATTTTAATTTTTCGTTGCTATGGTGTCGATTGTGGTCCCGATTGGTTTTTAATTCTAACTTTTTATCAAATGCATCCTGCAGATTTACACCCGTTTGATTGGCTAAACATAGAACTACGAATAATACATCCGCCAGCTCTTCTCCAAGATCTTTATTTTTATCACTTTCCTTTTCACTTTGCTCACCATAACGTCTAGAAATAATACGTGCAACCTCTCCTACTTCTTCAGTAAGCTGCGCCATATTTGTCAATTCATTAAAATAGCGAACTCCATGATCATTGATCCAATTATCAACTATTTTTTGTGCGTTTTTAAGGTCCATTAATTTAGAATTATATAACTACTAAATTAGTCAATATACCAATTAAATCAAATTAATTTAACCACTAATAGTGCTTGAGAAACAACTAGCTATTCCCGTTGTTTAGTATCAATAATAATAGTAACTGGCCCATCATTCGTGAGAGTTAATTTCATGTTTGCACCAAATTTTCCTGACTGAACTTTTTTCTCTAAATCTACTTCAAACTGATTTATAAATTGCTCATACAAAGATTTAGCAACATCTGAGTTTGCAGCTTTGACATAGCTTGGTCGGTTACCCTTTCTAATTTTAGCATGCAAAGTAAATTGACTTACTACAATTGCAGAACCATCGCTGTCTTTAAGGGAAATATTCATCATATTGTTAGAGTCGTTAAAAATACGAAGATTTGCAAGCTTATTACTTAACCAGTATACGTCATCTTTAGTATCTGTTTTTGCAATCCCTAAAAGTATTAATAGCCCCCCTTTAATTTTAGCAAGGTTTTCTCCATTAGAAGAAACATTTGCTTTTGAAACACGTTGAACTACAGCTCTCATTTTAAATCATAATTATCAGTTCGATAATGCTCTTCATCCCCTTCTAAAATTTGTTTGTAGCTTTTATAACGCGACGCAGCAACTATATTGTTTTCTATGGCTTCCTTAACAGCACAATTTGGTTCGTGTAAATGCAAACAGTTGTTAAACTTACAAGACTGCTTTAGAGCGAATAACTCTGGAAAATAATTATCTAACTCAGCCGGCACCATGTCTACAACTCCAAAACCTTTAATGCCAGGAGTATCTATAATCTGAGCATCGAAACTGAGATCAAACATTTCAGCAAAAGTAGTCGTGTGCTGTCCTTGTTTATGCTGATCAGAAATCTCTTTAGTCTTTATGTTTAGTCCGGGCTCAATACTATTGACTAAAGTAGATTTCCCTACTCCCGAATGCCCAGCAAACATACTTGATTTTCCAGACATTAGCTTTTTAACAGACTCAATGTTTTCGCCTGTCTTAGCAGATATAATCAAGCATTTATAGCCGATACCTTCATAAAGAGTTCTAAGTTTCTTGACAATATTATTAGACACCGCGTTATTGACGTCTACTTTATTAAATAGTATCACTGCTTTGATTGAATATGCTTCTGTTGTGGCTAAGAAACGATCAATAAAACTTGTAAAGGTTGGAGGATTGTCAATGGTAACTAATAAAAAAACTTGATCGATATTACTTGCGATAATATGCGTTTGTTTGGAAAGATTTACTGA
>ENA-UZWV01001253-UZWV01001253.1-metagenome-genome-assembly--contig:-Day-3-1m-contig-1253_pt1 | contig 11341 bp, 9 predicted proteins | sample MGYA00260342_ERZ794902 | MGnify/ENA metagenome assembly ERZ794902
GTCATTGATGGCTGTCCAGCTGGAATTAAAGTTGATTTTGATGCCGTCCAATTGGAGTTGAATCGTCGTAAACCGGGTCAGTCTACAATTGTAACACAACGTAAAGAGCCTGATGCAGTTAAGTTTTTGTCTGGAATTTTTGAAGGCACTACGACAGGAACACCTATTGGTTTTATTATCGAAAATACCAATCAAAAACCCAAAGACTATACGCACATAAAGGACGTTTTTCGCCCTAGTCATGCCGATTACACCTACTTTGAAAAATATGGACAACGCGATTATCGTGGAGGTGGGCGTAGCTCAGCACGTGAAACAGCTTGTCGAGTGGTTGCAGGTGCTTTGGCTAAGCAATTCCTTAAAACAATCGAAATAAATGCTTACACATCTTCAGTTGGTGAAATAGTACTTAATAAATCATATAAAGATTTAAATTTAGCTAATGCTGAAACCAATGATGTTCGTTGCCCAGACTCTGAAGTGGCTGCACAAATGATATCTAAAATTAAATCCATCCGAAAACAAGGTGATACAATAGGAGGCGTCATTTCTTGCGTTATTAAAAATGTTCCTATTGGGTTAGGAGAGCCTGTTTTTGATCGCTTACATGCACAGTTAGGAAAAGCAATGCTATCAATTAATGCTGTCAAAGGGTTTCAATATGGAAGTGGGTTTAAAGGAACTCAACTAAAAGGGAGTCAGCACAACGATTCATTTAATCCGAATGGCTCGACAAAAACAAATTTATCTGGGGGTATTCAAGGAGGAATTAGTAATGGAATGGATATTTATTTTGATGTAGCCTTTAAGCCAGTTGCTACGATTATGAAAGCCCAGGATACGATTGACAATAAAGGAAAAAAAATTGAAATGCAGGGTAAAGGACGCCATGATCCATGCGTAGTGCCGAGAGCTGTTCCTATAGTAGAAGCCATGGCAGCTTTAGTTCTTGCCGATTTCGTACTCCTAAACCGATTGAGTAAAGCTTAAAACAAATAAACACATACTTTGATGAAATCACTCGCCCTACACTGGAAAATATTAATTGGCATGCTGCTAGGTGTGACCTTTGGTTTTGTCATGCTAGAAGTCCAAGGAGGTGCTGATTTTGTAGCGAATTGGATTAAACCATTAGGGACTGTCTTTGTGAAATTACTAAAATTAATTGCTGTCCCTTTAATTTTAGCATCTTTGATTAAAGGTATTTCAGATTTAAAAGATATTTCAAAATTTGCTTCCATTGGTCTTAAAACTATTATTATTTATGTGATTACCACAATTATTGCCATAAGTATTGGATTAATATTAGTAAATACGTTCAACCCTGGAGATGGAGTGTCTGAAGAAACAATTTCAAAGTTAACCCAAACATATGCAGGAAATAGCGGAGTACAAGGTAAAATTGCTGAGGCCAGTCGCCAACAAGCCGGACGTCCTCTAGATTTCCTAGTTGATATGGTTCCTGACAATGCTTTCTCTGCCTTAAGCAACAATAAACTCATGCTTCAAGTAATCTTCTTAGCAATGTTTTTAGGTATTTCTTTGCTGTTAGTTGGCGAAAAGAGTGCCAAACCTCTAAAAAACTTATTTGATTCATTAAATGATGTGGTGCTTAAGATGGTGGATTTAATTATGCTGTCAGCACCCTTCGCTGTATTTGCGTTATTAGCTAATGTGGTTGTATCATCAGGTGACCCTGAGTTATTGTATGCTCTTTTATTTTACTCTGGGGTAGTGGCTGGTGGATTGCTATTAATGGTTTGTTTTTATCTAACTCTTGTTACTGTCATTTCCAAAAGAAATCCATTATGGTTTTTAAAAGAAATTAGTCCTGCTCAATTATTGGCATTTTCAACAAGTAGTAGTGCTGCAACCCTGCCAGTCACTATGGAGCGCGTAGAAGAACACTTAGGAGTTGATAAAGAAGTCTCTAGTTTTGTGTTACCTGTAGGAGCAACTATTAATATGGATGGTACCAGCTTATACCAAGCTGTGGCTGCTGTTTTTATAGCTCAGGCTTTAGATTTTGACCTGACCTTTACCGATCAATTAATGATAGTACTTACGGCTCTTTTAGCTTCTATAGGAAGTGCTGCAGTACCTGGAGCAGGTATGGTTATGTTAGTTATTGTTCTCGAGTCGGTAGGGTTTCCTGCGGATAAATTAGCCATTGGTCTGGCCCTTATTTTTGCAGTAGATCGTCCTTTGGATATGTGTCGTACCATGGTAAATGTTACAGGAGATGCCACCGTTTCCATGATTGTTGCAAAACTAGAAGGGAAACTTCACACCCCAAAATCAAAGCAATGGGATGATAATTTAGATGAGGTCAAATAGAGAACATGGACTTCGGAAATACTACTAAACAAGATTCAGTACTTGAATTAGCCATTTTAAAGTAAAACAGCTTAATCTAAAAATCGGTCTTTTAAATCATCTGTTGGAACCATACATTGGTCTTCTTTGCCAAACCATTCATAGCGATTGTTCGCCACTAAACGATACATGGCATCGCGTACAAAACGAGGAATAATATACCCAATTAAAAATAAGTTAAACCCACCCCCTAAAGCTTTACAAATGTTCAGTACTGCGTTGCTTCTATCGTAGAATTGACCTTCCTTGTAAAGCAAAATAGTATCAAGATTTTTGTGGTTTATTAGTTTATTAGGTACAAAAGACATTGCAAAATCGCTCTGTAGTGAGGCAAACTTAAACTTCTTTTTTACATCATTTTTTATAAGTCTATTTATGCTTTTATTACAGAGGTTGCAAACGCCGTCAAAGAAGATGATGTTATCCATTATTTTTTAGTTTTTACGTACTCCAGTCGGTCCACGCTTACTGTAGTTGTGAATAGTCCATAATTGACAATAGCTTTGTTTTTCTCTAGTTTATCTAAAGTTCCAACGGCCCGTCCGTCTTCCAATCGTACCGAGTCTCCAATAACAAGAACGCGTTTTGGTTTTTGGGGTACAAGTGCTGCTATTTCTTTTTGTTTCTTTTTTTGTTTGCGAATAACATCAACTTTTTGGTCTACTTCTTTTTTGAGTTCTCTTTCTTTAGCTTTTAGAATTCTTTTTTGCTTTAGGGAGACTTTTTGACGTTTTGAATTTTCAACTTGCACTAGTTTAAAAAGCTCGTTCATTAATTCGCGTTTTCGATTGTTTTCTAAATAGCTTTCCCCTAAGTCATTAATTTTTTGTCCAAGGTAAATTAAGCGTTGATTACTGTCAAAAAGCTCCTGATAGCTCTGTAGTTTTTTTTTAGCCTTAGCATTAGTCGTTTCTAGTTTATCTGCTTCAATACTCTTTTTAATCTCATTTTGCTTCAAAGCACGTTCTGTCTTTTCAAGCTTGGAACGTTCTTTTTGAAGCTTTGCAATGGTTTTGTCAAATCTAATTTTACCACGTTCAATTTTCTTTTTTGATCGATTAATTAAACTAAAAGGAATACCATTTTTTTGTGCAACTTCAAATGTGAAAGAGCTTCCTGCTTGTCCAATGACTAATTTATATAATGGTAGTAAGGTTTTTTCATCAAATAACATATTCGCATTTTGAATATGCGGGAGTTCATTGGCGAGTAATTTTAAATTACTGTAATGTGTTGTGATAATTCCAAAAGCTTCACGTTCATAAAAGACTTCAAGAAACGTTTCAGCTAAAGCACCACCTAACTCAGGGTCACTTCCTGTTCCAAATTCGTCAATTAAAAATAGCGTATTCTTGTTACATTTCTTCAAAAAATGATTCATTTGCTTTAGACGATAGCTATAGGTACTTAAGTGATTTTCAATGGACTGATTATCACCAATATCACTTATTATGGAGTCAAATAAACAGAGTTTTGAACGTTCATGAACAGGGATAAGCATTCCTGATTGCACCATCAATTGTAGCAGTCCTACAGTTTTAAGTGTAATACTTTTGCCACCAGCATTGGGTCCTGATATTACTATGATCCGACTTTCTGTTGTCATGGTAATAGTTTGAGCAAAAGTGGTGATACCTTCACTTTTATTGGAAACTAGCAAAAGTGGATGGTAAGCATTTACCAGGTCAATTTCTTGATGATCAGTAATCTCCGGAGAAATAGCATCTATAGATTTTGCATATTTTGCTTTGGCATAGATAATATCAAGTTTTGTCAAAAATAATTGATAGGATTCTAAAATCGGTGAGAAGCCACTAACAAAGCTAGTGAGCTCGAGCAAAATTCGTTTTATCTCTTCTGTTTCTTCAAATTCTAAATTATTGAGATCACGTTGGTGTTGCTGTGTTGTGTCTGGTTCAACATAAACAATACTACCAGTTTTACTGGCTCCCATGATACTGCCCTTGACTTTACGTCTGTACATGGCTTTAACAGCTAAAACACGACGATTTTCCATAACGGTCTCACGAATATCATCCAAATAGTCTGCACTGTTATACATACTTAGAGCTGAGTTGAAACTAGTATTAACTTTTGTTCTTACCGCTTGAATTGATTTTCGCAGATTATAGAGTGTGTCTGAAGCATCATTTCTAATTTCACCATATTTATCAATGACACTATTGATAGATTCAGAAATACTTGTATTAGTTTCTATTTGTGAAGAATGTCCGTTTAGCAATGGATAGTATTCATGAAATTTCTTAAAGAATTTTAAGAGAACATTTGTGGTTGTACAAATGCTCACAATTTTTCGAAATCCTTCAATTTCTAAATAATTGTCTTCTATTTTAATTAATTTAAGTTCTTTTGTAATCGAATCAAATCCGTGGTTAGGGATCCGATTCTCATTTTCAAATGACGCTAAAAATTCGTTAGTAAGTTGAAGGGCTTCAATTACATTGGTTCTTTTTGAGAAAGGAATTGTTTCGAGAATCGCCGTTTTCCCTAGTGATGTTACGTTATAAGAAGCAACCTGTGTAATAACAGATTCAAATTCTAAATCTTGTAAAGTTTTCTTAGAAATATTAATCATTGCGTTCAAACATTACCTTCTACAAATGTAAGTATTAATGTTTAAAATATATAGTTTAAATTTGAGGTTTAAGATCTATATATAAAGTGATTTATAATCATATGTTACAATTACAAGGAACTTGGCGTTATCATCTAAAATCGGAATTTGATAAGCCCTATTTTAGAGCATTAAGTAAATTTGTTTATTCGCAGTATTCTGAACAAATCTGTTACCCTCCGATTGATCAACTTTTTAATGCGTTTAATAGCTGCTCATTTGAAGCTGTTAGAGTTGTGATTATTGGTCAAGACCCATATCATGGAAAAGGACAAGCCAACGGTTTGTGTTTTTCTGTAAATAAAGGAATGGCTTATCCACCGTCATTGAGAAATATTTTTAAGGAATTAGAATTAGATATGAAGCTTTCTCCTCCAGTGAGTGGTGATTTAACCGAATGGGCTCATCAAGGAGTTTTTCTTCTAAATTCCACCCTAAGCGTACGTTCAAATCAAGCCGGTAGTCATCAAAAACAAGGATGGGAAAATTTTACAGATCAAGTTATTATTACTTTATCGGAACAGAAAACAGATCTTATTTTTCTTTTATGGGGTAGCACAGCAAAAAATAAAAAAAAATTGATAGATATGAGTAAGCATGTTATTTTAGAGAGTGGTCATCCATCTCCTTTGAGTGCAAATCGTGGATATTGGTTTGGAAATAATCATTTCAGTAAAACGAATGCATTGTTGTCGATAAAAGGAAAGTCTGAAATAAAGTGGGGGTCGTTTTAAAGTTTGCATACCAATTGATCATAAGTCCATTTTTCAGAAATAATATTTAGCTGAAGTAGCTGGTTTTGAATATCCTCTATTGTTGTTGGGTTTATATTTTTTTGTGACCATTCCGTTAGCTTTAACCATTCTATTACATCTTCATTTTTTTGTTGGTATCGTTCTGAAATAATACGATCTATTTTTGGAATTTCTTTAAAACTTGTTGTGATTGCGTTAATTGTTTTTAGAATACTTTTAAGCGTTTGTTTCTCACTATTAATAAACTCATCACGCACTGCAATTACAAAACAGGGCCAAGGGGTTGGACAGTCACCTAAGCGTCTAAATATTTTTTGATCCACCAAGGGTTTAGTCGTAAATTTCTCCCACATAAAGTAGTCAGTTTTTTTATTGCTTAAAGATTCAACAGCGCCATTAAGGTCTTTAACTACTTCAAATTCTAAATTGGAAGCCGTATTCCATTTATGTTTCATTGCATTAACATAGGCCATTAAATGGGATCCAGACCCATATCTACTGATTGCAACTCGTTTTCCTTTGAGACTATTAAGGTCTTTAAATTGAGAGTCTTGAGCGACATGGATACCCCATATTAGAGGAGATTCTACAAAAACCTGAACAATTTTACAAGGGCTTCCTTCAGTAATATCTTTAATAATTCCTTCTGTAAGAATCACTGCCATGTCAATCACATTCTCGCGTAGTGCTTTAGTCATTTGACCAGTACCACCAGAATAATCATTCCAACAAATCTCAATATTTTGTTTTTTAAAGTGACCTTGTTTTAATGCTAAGTACCATGCGTAATTAAAGTGCTCTGGAACGCCACCAATTCTTACTTTTTTCATTTAAGAAATAAGTTTATTTAAAGTATACTTTATTAATTTATCAATAGTTTTTTGAGGATTTTTGCTAAACGTACCAGTAGCTCTATTGGCCAAAATAGCATTCATAGAACACGCCTCATGGCCCAATAATTTAGATAATCCGTAGATGGCGGAGGTTTCCATTTCAAAATTAGTCACTTTTAGTCCATCGTAATCAAAACTATCCATTTTATGATTTAGACTATCATCTTGCAGTTTTAAGCGCAATACCCTGCCTTGAGGGCCGTAAAATCCCCCGCAAGTGGCTGTCATTCCTTTCAAGGTTAGATTGCTACTGAGAATGGTTTCTAGTCTTTTTGAATTAGTAACGATTACTGGATACGGTTTTTTTGGGCTCCACTTGGTGTGCTTGATAAAGGCTTTTTCAATTTTGTCATTTTTTATGTTTTCGATATTGTAGGACTGAAGCATTCCATTGATATCCATTCCATAAGTGCTTAACACAAAACTGTCAATAGCTATATTTGGTTGTAAGGCTCCAGAAGTACCAATGCGAACAATAGATAAAATTGTTTTATTAGTTTTTATTTCTCTAGTTTTGAAATCAATATTTACCAAAGCATCTAATTCATTAAGAACAATGTCTATATTGTCAGATCCAATACCTGTTGAAATTACTGATAGTCGTTTTCCTTTATAGATTCCTGTTTGTGTTTTGAATTCTCGATTTTGACTTTCAAATTCAATGCATTCAAAATGTTTTGTGACTTCCCCAACTCGGTTTTGATCTCCTACAAAAATTATATTATTAGAAATATCTAAAGGTTTGAGACCAAGGTGGTAAATACTACCATCGGAGTTGAGTATAAGTTCGGAGTTTTTTATGGACATTTTGTTCGATTTATTTTAACCTCCAACTCGTTTTACGTTAAAGCCAATTTCTTTTAGGTAGTTCATGATTTTATCACGGAAATCTCCTTGTATTATAATGGTATCATTTTTAAAACTACCTCCAACACTGAATTTTTTTTTTAGGTCCTTAGCTAATGATTTAAAATCGTCATCATCTCCTGTGTAACCCTCAATGATAGTGATTGGTTTTCCTTTCCGTTTTTCATATTTACAAATAATGGGAGCGTCTTGCATCCAAATAGAAGTTGATTTTTCTTCGCTTAGAGGAATAGTATTTTCAGCATGGTCAGGAAATAGGTTTTTTAGTTGATCTTTTAAGTCCATTATTTTTTACTTAGTCCAAGTTCTTTGATTCGTTGGTTTAAATAGTCACCGGCTGTGATATCTTCAAATTTTTTTGGGTTTTTAGCATTTATGCAGTTATTCAATACATTTAAATTCATGGAGCTAATGGGGTGCATGAAAAATGGTATTGAATAACGAGATGTTCCCCATTTTTCTGGCGGGGGGTTAACCACACGATGTATAGTCGATTTTAATTTATTATTTGTGTGTCGGGAAAGCATATCCCCAACATTAATCATAAGTTCATCTGGTTGTGCTATAGCGTCAATCCATTCACCTTCATGGTTTTGTACTTGTAAGCCTTTTCCTTGAGCCCCCATTAGCAAGGTGATTAAATTAATATCTCCATGTGCAGCAGCTCTTTCAGCATTTTTTGGTGCTTCTTTAATAGGTGGATAATGAATGGGTCTGAGAATACTATTTCCATTAAAAATATAGTTGTCAAAATAATACTCGTCCAAGCCAAGATAAAGAGCTAATGCTCTCAAAACATATTTAGCTGTTTTTTCAAGCATTTGGTACGTCTGTTTTCCGACCTTATTAAATTTAGGTAGTTCTTGAACTTCAATATTTTTATGATACTCTTTTTCCAATTCTGGATTATTATGGACGAACTGTCCAAAATGCCAATATTCTTTTAAATCTCCTTCTTTTTTACCCTTAGCACTTTCTTTTCCAAAAGAAACATAACCCCGTTGACCTCCAATTCCAGGAACTTCATAGTTTTGTTTTTGTTCTATTGTTAAGTCAAAAAACTTTTTCACTTCAGAATATAGAGAATCCATCAGAGAATCATCTAAAAAATGACCTTTCAGAGCTACAAAACCAATAGTTTCATAAGCCTGGCCAAGTTGATTAACAAACTTTTGTTTGTCATGTGGGTTCTCTGACAAAAAATCTAAAAGATTAACACTTGGGATTTTATTCATAGTTTTTTATTAATCATGATACAAACAAAGATAACAAATCAAAAAGATTTATAAATGACATTTTTTGAAGTTAAACTTTTCTAACTATTATTTTTCCTATTTTTGAATCACAAATTAAAGACATTTGAAAGCCATTTTCCAATACGACCACAAGGAGGTTAATCGAGATACTAGAAAATCATTATATTTTAATATGGTTAAATCTAGGCTTATTGAGCAAAAAATGCTGATTTTACTTCGACAAGGTAAAATTTCCAAATGGTTTTCAGGAATTGGTCAAGAAGCTATTTCTGTAGGGGTCACTTTGGCTTTAAAAGATGATGAATATATTTTACCTATGCACCGTAATTTAGGTGTTTTTACCACACGAATGGTTCCGTTGTACCGAATGTTTTCTCAGTGGCAAGGGAAGGCAAATGGTTTTACCAAGGGGCGAGATCGCTCCTTTCACTTTGGAACACAAGATTACAAAATAATAGGAATGATCTCTCACCTAGGCCCTCAGTTGGGGGTTGCTGACGGCATCGCTCTTTCTAATATTTTAAAAAATGAATCAAAAGTTACAGCGGTTTTTTCTGGGGATGGAGGAACAAGTGAGGGTGATTTTCACGAAGCACTTAATGTTGCTTCCGTTTGGAATTTGCCTGTCTTATTTTGTATTGAAAATAATGGATACGGGCTATCAACTCCAACCAGTGAACAATATAACTGCGAATCACTAGCTGATCGTGGTATTGGTTATGGCATGGAATCACATGTGATTGAAGGAAATAATGTTTTGGAGGTTTTCAGTAAAGTAGATGTCATTGCTAAAAGTGTTCGTCAGAATCCTCGTCCGGTTTTAATTGAGTTTAAAACTTTTAGAATGCGTGGACACGAAGAGGCCAGTGGCACGAAATACGTCCCCCATGAGCTATTGGAACTTTGGGAGAAAAAAGATCCACTATCCAACTTTGAAAATCATCTTTTAGAATCTAAAGATATTTCTTTTAATGAGATAGAAAAATTTAAAATATCATTTACAAACGATATTAAAGAAGGTTTACAACTTGCTTTTGATGAGCCCGTTATTATCCCAGATTTAGAAACTGAATTATCTGATGTTTATAAATATTTTGATTATGTAGTATCATCGGTTGAACCTATTTCCAAAAAAGAAAATATACGACTTATTGATGCGATTTCTGAAGGTTTGAGGCAGTCCATGGAATGCCACTCTGACTTAGTTATTATGGGGCAAGATATTGCAGAATACGGAGGTGTTTTTAAGATTACTGAAAATTTTGTAGAGCAATTTGGAAAAGAACGTGTTAGGAACACTCCAATATGTGAATCTGCGATTGTTGAGGTAGCTATGGGCTTGTCTATAGCAGGAGTTAAATCTGTCGTTGAGATGCAGTTTGCTGATTTTGTGTCATCGGGATTCAATCCGGTTGTAAATTATCTAGCAAAATCTCATTACCGTTGGGGTCAAGCAGCAGATGTTGTTATTCGTATGCCTTGTGGTGCTGGTGTAGCTGCAGGTCCTTTTCACTCACAAACAAATGAAGCATGGTTTACCAAAACCCCTGGACTGAAAGTAGTATATCCAGCTTTTCCTTACGATGCAAAGGGGTTATTAGCGACTGCAATCAACGACCCAAATCCCGTTCTGTTTTTTGAACATAAAGCGTTGTATAGAAGTATCAGGCAGGACGTTCCTGTAGATTATTTTACTCTTCCATTAGGAGTCGCTTCTCAAATTAAAGAAGGAACGGACGTAACTATTATCTGCTATGGGGCGGCGGTTCATTGGGCACTCGAAACTTTAGAAAAAAACCCACATATTTCAGCCGACTTAATTGATTTGAGATGCTTACAGCCTCTTGACTATAAGTCAGTAATGGAATCTGTTAAAAGGACTAATAAAGCGATTATCTTACAAGAGGATTCTTTATTTGGCAGTATAGCTTCAGACATCTCGTCCTATTTAATGGAACAGGCCTTTGAGTTTTTGGATGCGCCTGTAAAAAGAGTTGCAAGTATAGAAACTCCGATTCCATTTGCAAGTGCGCTAGAACAGCAGTATCTTGCAAAGCGAACTTTTGAACAAGAATTAAAAAATATTTTAGATTATTAAATGGAATACTTAAATTTATTTTTTGATGCCTTTTTGGGTACATTAGATTGGACTTGGAGGTCTATTTGCTTTGATGTTCCTTGGACAGGTAATTATTTCTGGGGCCTTATTGTTATTTCATTAATAGTTTGGGGTCTCGAAATACTATTCCCATGGCGCAAACAACAAGCTATTTTAAGAAAAGACTTTTTTCTTGATTGTTTTTATATGTTTTTTAATTTTTTCATTTTTAGTATTTTTATAAGTGGTTTTTACAAAATTATTTCTAAAGTAGCTGTTGATGTGTTTCAGATTTCAGCGAATTCAATCGCCATTATAAATTTATCAAGTTTATCGCCTTTAGTGCAGTTATTACTGTTTTTTGTTGTGCTTGATTTTGTGCAATGGATTACTCACATATTTATGCATCGTTTTTCATTTTTATGGAAATTTCATAAAGTCCATCACTCTGTAAAAGAAAT
>ENA-UZWV01001979-UZWV01001979.1-metagenome-genome-assembly--contig:-Day-3-1m-contig-1979_pt1 | contig 11340 bp, 10 predicted proteins | sample MGYA00260342_ERZ794902 | MGnify/ENA metagenome assembly ERZ794902
CCGTAGCGTCTCTCCCACACACGCAAGGTGTCTGCCTTGAGTCCAGTTAATCTGGCCACGGTACCAATGCCGTATAATGGTCTCGGCTCCAATGCTGTTGTAGTGCCAATTGGTGCGTTCATCTGCGCTCCCTGTTTACCCTTTGTCCACTTTACGCGCGGAAAAACATTTTAGATTGCCGCAATCGTCATTTTGTCTAAGTATTGTCCATAAGATACCTAGACAAACTAGGTCAGAGAGAGAACCTCCAGCCCCTCTACCCCCGTATACCCCTCTGAACGCAATGGGGGAATAGCATGCAAACTTTAGACAGTAGTGAAGACACTGACCTCGAGCTGATGTTCGCGGAAATCAGGCGCTATCCATTACTAACCGCCGATGAAGAGAAAGACATCGACAGCAAGAAATGGGACGCCGTTTTTGAATTGACTAGCGTCATAGCAGAGGTCGATGATCTGCGGCGCACGTTGTCAGATCTTTTACACAATGCGGCAGAGTGTCCGCCAGAGGTGAAGCGCTTCCCGAGTCGGGAACAACACTTTACCCTCCGGCGCGAGCTGGCACCCTATCTTGCCGATGGTGATTTGGCAGCAGTGGCGAAATCCGTGACCCAAACGCTGACCAAGCGAGCCAGTAAAAAGCGTTACGCTGATTCAGTGCAGGCACTACAAATACCTGCCAGTTTGTCTGTCGGAATCGCGGTTTACATGCTCCGCCGTGCGGGGGGACAGTTTCCTGACGCAGTCGCAGATGCCATTGGCCACTGGTCGCGGCATTGGCAGTCGCCACCGATGCCGATTGCGCTTGAGCCCGCGGTCTTGAAGCGTATTCGTAAGGCCCTGAGGCACTACACAGAAGCGAGGGATGCGCTAGTGATGCACAATCTTCGGCTCGTGCACTCTATCGCCGGACGTTACCGTGGGCGCGGCGTCGGCTATCTAGATTTGGTGCAGGAGGGGACGTTGGGGCTCATCCGAGCCGCTGAGAAGTTCGAGTTCTCAAAGGGCTTCCGCTTCAGCACTTACTGCTTTAACTGGATTACCCAAGCCGTTCGGCGTTACGTGGGCGATACCGGTAACCTCATTCGGCTGCCGACGCACGTGCAGGACCAGGTGAATAAGGTTTATCGAGAGCGTGCCATTGAGCAGGCAAAGACAGGGATGGAACCCGACGTGGCACAATTGGCCAAAAACTTGGGCATGGACAAGCAAAAAACCAAAGAGATCCTCGAAGTGCGGAATCTCGCCGTGTCGTTAGACGCGCCGCGATACGACGACGACGAGGGGTCGATGGTAGACACACTGACCAGCGAGCAGTTTGGGCACACTACCACCATTGCAGAACTGGATTCTCTGCATCGGTTTTTGGGTGACGCAGTGGATCAGCTAGAGAAGAACGAACAAGCGGTGGTCGTTGCCCGTTGGGGTCTACATGACGGGCCGCCGCTGTCGCGCACCGAAATTGCCGACCGGTTAGGTGTCAGTCGTGAATGGGTGCGGCAACTAGAGCGGTCCGCGTTGCGCAAGTTAAAAAGCCAGGATGGTATTCAAGAGGCCTACAGCGACTACCAGCAAGTCGGTTCAATGGCCTAGACGTCTCTTACCGGCCGGTAAGGTCGGTCAGCGCATCGGCCACCGTAGGGTAGTGAAAATTGAAACCCTCCGCCTCAAGCTGCTCGGGCAGGACGCGCTGCCCTGTCAGCAAGAGCTCCTCTGCCATCTGCCCCGCGAGCAATCTCGCGGCGGTAGATGGGACACCCAGCTTTAGCCAGATCCTGTGAAAACGTCCTACCTCCGTAGCCAAATCCCTATGGCGTATCGCATGCGGGGCTACCACATTGTAAATCGGCGCAGGTGTGGCCGCGGTGAGCGCGTGATCAATGGCTCGAACCACGTCAGTTAGATGCACCCAACTCAGCCACTGCGAACCCGATCCCAGCCACGACTCAACGCCGAGTCGAAACGACTGGGTCATTTTTTCCAGCGCACCGCCAGACTTCGCAAAAACAACCCCCAAACGCAATACAGTCACTGGGATACCCAGTGCTGCCGCCTCGCGGGCCGCCACCTCCCATGCCTGACACAGTTCGGCAGAGAAGCCTTCTCCACCCGCCGAGGACTCAGTGAACTGCGCCGTTTCACTCGCGCCGTAGTATCCAATCGCACTGGCAGAGATCAGTCTCTTCGGCGCAACCTCCAAAGCGCTCATCCATTCGACGAGCTGCTGCGTCAGCTGAAGGCGGCTGGCCGTTATTTCACGCTTGTAACGTGCGGACCAGCGGCGATCTGCAAGCCCCGCACCAGCCAAGTTAATCACCGCATCAACATCAGGTTCAGAGTCAGACAACTTTTTGATAAAGGAGAGCTGCCGCTCGTTCTGCCGCGCACGGCGGGTCAAAACTGTCACGCGATGGCCTTGTTCAAGCAACAGCTCACGCGTTGCCGTACCAATCAAACCCGTACCACCCGTTATCAAGATATGCATTGCCAACCGCTCTCCTTCGTTAGCCGGGCCGCGATAGCAGATCCGGAAAAATACTATGACGTATACGTTGTATGAGCGAATCGGTTGCCTCTTTAGCGTTATTACTTGAACAGCACGCCCCCTGGGTGGGCTTGACCGGGGCTGGCATCAGTAATGCCTCTGGGATACCAACCTATCGCGACCATCACGGCCGCTGGCTAGGCAGCCAGCCGATCCAGCACCAGGAGTTTGTAGAGCAGGAAAAAAAGAGGCAGCGCTATTGGGCCCGATCGATTTTGGGTTGGCCGAGAGTACACCAAGCTCGCCCCAATCAAACGCATCATGACTTAGTAGCACTCGAAAGCGCCGGCATCATCAGCGGGCTGATCACCCAGAACGTCGACCGTCTNNACCGAAGCGCGGAGCCACATTCAAAACTGGCTGGAGCAACACAATACCTTGCCCTCGCTCACCTCAGTGACGCTGCTCCCAGATGGCGACGCAGATCTTCCTGCTGGGTTCATTGACGATTTTCAATCCCCCCATTGCGAAACCTGCGGGGGGGTGCTTATGCCTGATGTCGTGTTCTTTGGCGGCACCGTTCCCTCAGAGCGAGTGCAAGCGTGCTACCGAATGATCGATGAAGCAGGAGGCTTGGTGGTCATAGGCAGCTCGCTCTCGGTCTATTCAGGTTTCCGGTTCTGCCGGTATGCCATCCAGCAGGGCAAACCACTGATTATTTTGAACGTTGGTCAAACGCGGGCAGATGAGCTGTGCGTGCGCAAATTCGATGACGATCCTTTCTCCACCCTGAGCCAATATGTGGCGCAGCTCACCTCAAAAACTCCGGAGCATCAACATGTCTGATATTGCTATTTACTGGTTTCGGGATGATTTGCGCCTCAACGACCTGGCTGGATTGTCTGCAGCTGCTGAGCGCGGCCCGGTCGTGGCGCTTTATATCTGGGATGAAAAGGTCAGTGAGGAGTGGCGCATAGGGAGTGCCAGTCGATGGTGGCTCCACAAGAGCCTCGCTGCGCTCGAGGCAGCACTGACTGAGCAAGGCATCCCATTGACGTTGCGATCAGGCAACACGGCCACCGTGTTAGAGGAGGTCTGTCGCTCAGTAAGCGCCACCGCGGTCTACTGCAGCCGCCAATATCAGCCATGGGCAGGGCAACTAGAACAGTTACTGCGTGACAGCCTGAATCAACACGGTGTGGAATTAAAGCGGTATCCAGGCACACTGCTCCACGAGCCAGAGTCCGTCGCCACGGGCGCAGGCACCCCCTTTAAAGTCTTTACCCCTTTTTGGCGGGCCTGTTTACGTCGTCCAGAGCCACCGATGCCGTTGGCCACACCCACGCTTTCCCCCTGCCCGACACCCGTGCAGTCTGAGACGCTCAACTCGTGGAATCTACTGCCCACAGAGCCAAACTGGGCGCATGGGTGGGAGGATCTGTGGTGTCCCGGTGAGGACGGTGCGCACGCGGCATTGGAACAATTTTTAGCCCATCATGTGATTGACTACGGTGATGGCCGAGACATTCCTTCAGCGCGCAGCACGTCTCGATTATCGCCCTACCTTCGCTTCGGCAACATCTCTCCTCGACAAGTCTGGCACGCAGCGCAAGCGAGTAAGGTCTTTGAGCCCGAGGCAAGTAGCGCAACCGATAAGTTTCTCAGCGAAGTCGGATGGCGTGAATTCTGCTACCACCTGCTCTTTCACTTTCCTACCATGCCAGATGAGGCGTTTAATCCGAAGTTCTCTTACTTCCCTTGGGGCACCGATCAGCAGCGCCTCACAGCGTGGCAGCGTGGACAAACGGGCTATCCCATTGTGGATGCGGGCATGAGAGAGCTCTGGGCCACGGGCTTTATGCATAACCGCGTGCGAATGGTGGTAGCGTCATTTTTGACGAAGCATTTATTGCTCCACTGGCGCGAGGGTGAATCGTGGTTCTGGGATTGCCTCCTCGATGCCGATCTTGCCTCGAATGCGTGCGGCTGGCAGTGGGTAGGCGGGTCAGGCGCCGATGCCTCGCCCTATTTTCGGATCTTCAACCCGATCGCACAAGGCGAGAAGTTCGATAAAGCCGGTGCCTACACGCGCCAGTGGGTACCCGAATTACAGTCACTCCCCGATAAGTTCTTGCACAAACCCTGGGAGGCGCCCCCGGAGGTGCTCGCCGACGCAGGGGTGTCGCTAGGAGAAAACTACCCCTCACCCATTGTGGATCATAAAACCGCCAGAGAAGCCGCGTTGGGGGCTTACGCCACGCTGAAAGCCCTATCCGCCTGATACGTCGTCGATAATCGCCACGGCGCGGGTCCATCCAGCGGATCCGCCGCGTATTTTATGCGGGAAGCAGCTGATGGTGAAACCGGTACTGGGCAACGACTCCAGGTTATGGAGCTTTTCCAAGTGACAATAGCCGATATGACGACCCGCTTTATGACCTTCCCAGATGAGGCTGGCATCACCGGTTTCAGCAAACCGAGCGGCTGTTTGATCAAAGGGGGCATCCCAACTCCAGGCGTCGGTGCCCGTCACCCGAACGCCCTGCTCGAGGAGATACATCGTCCCCTCGTAACCCACGCCACACCCCCGACTCACAAAGTCACTATCGCCATAGGCACCGCCCGCGGCGGTATTGACCAGCACAATTTCCAGTGGCGACAGCGCATGGTCAATGCGATCAAGCTCTGCCTCAATATCCCCCGCCGTCACAACGTAACCGTCTGGGAAATGCCGAAAATCCAGCTTCACACCCGACTGAAAACACCACTCCAGGGGCACCTCATCAATGGTAATAGCGCGCTCTTTACCCCCAGCGTGCTCGTTCATGGTGGGATGAAAATGATACGGCGCATCGAGATGGGTACCATTATGCGTACACAATTGAACAAATTCGATGGCCCAGCCCTCGCCGTCGGGTAATGCCGCACTGTCCAAACCCGGAAAGAACGAAGCCATTTGCTCCGCACCCACATCGTGACGGATGTAGTCGATATTCGGCTTCATCGCCGGCGGATCGCTCAGCACGTCGTTTTCCAAGTAAATGGACAAATCAATAAATTGGCGCATAACGGATCCACTCTTCATTTAATGTCTGCGACGAGCATAACAAGTGAGGCACATCCATTGGCAACACACTGGATGTCTGCCCTATCAGATGCCGACCTCACTCGCCCTCTCAATGCGGTGTGATGCACAATACTCGTTGTCGCGACGCGGGATTGATCAGGACAGCATCCGTTCATTAAGGGGATCGTAAAACGACTGCATACTCACTTCGGCCGCTATCGGTACGCCCTCGATCATGACCGCATAGTCCCCTGACGCGATCGCCGCTTTGCCTTGTGCACCGGCAGGCAAATCGATAAAACACAAGCCCACCGCACAGTGAAAGTGCGCAGAAAAAGCCCCTGAGGTGACATAACCCACTACCTGGCTATCCCGAAGCACCGGCTCATTGTGGTGCATCAAGGGCGCCGAGTCCTTCAGTTTCACCGCGCAAAGATACGGGCCGCTCGCCTCTGCTTTACGTCGCAAGTAGGCCTCTCGGCCAATGAACGCAGGGGACTTGTCGGTCTTGCAGGTAAAGTCCAGACCGACTTGATGGGGCGATTCTGTGTAGGCCATGTCATGCCCCCAATGCAGAAACCCTTTTTCTATTCGCAAGGCATTGAGCGCCTCTGAGCCCAGCAGCTTGACACCCAAAGGCCCTCCCGCCGACAGCAAGCTATCCAAAACGTGTTCAGCAAAATCTGGGGTCACCATTATTTCCCAGCCCAACTCACCCGAGTACGACAAGCGCTGTGCCGTGACCTTAGCGTGACCAATATGGCAGTCGTAAAAGCGATTGAACGGAAAGGCCTCATTCGAGACATCCAACTCAGTCACGGCCGCCATGAGCGCTCGGCTTTGTGGACCCATCACACCCAGCACACCCAACGATGCTGTCTCGTCGCGGAGCCTGACCTGTTCGTCAGGCTCAATAAGAGACGCCAACCATAAATAGTCCCTTCGGGTGCGCGCAATCGAGCTCATCACCATGTAGCGGTCATTGGCGTAACGCGCGACCGTCACATCGCTCTCAATACCGCCTCGCTCGTTGAGCAAGAGCGTGTAGGCAATACGACCACAAGACATCGCGACGTTATTCGTACACACCCTTTGCAGAAAGGCCTCGGCTCCCGATCCCTCCACACTGATCTTGCCCAGCATTGAGTAGTCGACAATAGCCACTCTCTCTCTCGCAGCGCGCTGCTCCTCGAGGGCATACTCAAACCAGTTTTGGCGACCAAAACTGTACTCATACTGTGGCGCTACACCCTCGGGTGCATACCAACCTGGACGCTCCCAGCCCTGTGTCTCAGTAAAGCAGGCGCCCTGCTCTCTCAAGCTATGGTAAAAAGGTGAACGCCTAATATTTCTTGCTGTTTCCCGCTGATAATTCGGCCAATGCATTGCGTAGGTTCGCACCAACGTCTCTGGACATCGCGCTTGTAAGTACTGATCTCGGGCCTGAAATGGCTCACAACGAGCCGGGTCCATACCACTGAGATCGAGGGTCGGATAGCCATTAACAATCCATTCTGCCAACGCCCTACCTGCACCGGGCCCGGTTTGTATCCCCGTAGAGTTCAGCCCCGCTAGCATAAAGTAATTGCTCAAATTGGGAGCCGTGCCCAGTGTGAACTGGCCATCGTAAGAATAGCTTTCGGGCCCATTAAAAAAGGTGCGAATACCAACTTGCTCCAGCAATGGCACTCGCTTCATCGCCATCTCGATCACGTCCATGACATCGTCTTCAATGAAGGGCAACGATTCAAACGAAAACGGCTCAGGTATGCCGGCAGTAGCCCACGGCTTGGCGTGATGATGGGCAAATCCAAACAACAGTTTGCCCGCATCCTCCTTAAAATACGTGCCGTCACAATAAGACCGCAGCACTGGCAAATCGCGCGATAGTGTATCGATGGGCTCTGTCACCAAGTAATAGTGCTCGCAGGCGTGCAGTGGAACCCCCACATTATGCTGCTGCCCCAATGCGCGCGCCCACATGCCGCCGCAATTTACGACCACTTCTGCCGTAATGGTGCCCTGATCAGTGGCAACCCCGATTGCTCTCGCACCCTCAACCAGTACTTGCTGAACCTGAACCCCTTCCAATAACTGCGCCTGATGCTGACGTGCCCCTTTCGCCAGCGCCATGGTTAGGTCGATCGGGTTAGCGGATCCGTCTCTGGGCATTAATATGCCACCCAACACCCCCTCTGGATTCATTAACGGCCAGTAGCGCTCTATTTCTTGAGGCGATAAATAATGTGCCTCGATACCAAAGAGCGAGGCAAAGTCTGCTTTTCTTTTCAGCTCAGCCAAACGTTCCGGATTCGTAGCAATAGAAATAGAACCTGATTCTCGATAGCCCGGATCCTGGCCTGTCTCAGCCTCAATGGTGTTAAGCAACTCGACGGTGTACTTCGCAAATTCCGTGCTGGCGTGACTGCCGTGGAGCTGCCCCACCAGCCCAGCGGCGTGCCAGGTGGTACCGCAGGTCAGCTGCCCCTGCTCCAGCAAGACAATATCGCGCCAACCCAACTTGCCGAGGTGATACGCAACGGAACAACCCAAGATGCCGCCGCCGATGATCACGACCCGCGCATGCTTGGGCAGTACTTTTCTCGTCGCAGTGCTCGCTGGCGTTTGCGTCATCACACCTTGACCGGTAATTCAGGTGGCGCTCGGCGCGATAACAGCTCGGGGCCGTCGTGACGAATCACAATATTTTCCTCGTGCACCGTCATTTTGCCTGGGGCATAAACCATACCGGGCTCCAGCGTCATCACCATGCCTTCGCGCAAAATCGTGTTCTCCCAGGGTGTGAACGAGGGCGGCTCGGTCAATTGAATCCCTAATCCATGCCCGTAACGCCCCACCGTTTCGCCCATCGCACCCGCATTTATGAGGACTTCATGCATGGCGCCGAATACTTCAGCGCAGGTATTACCGGGCACTGCCGCCTTGAGCCCAGCTTCAGTGGCCTGCCAAACGGAGTGATGCGCCTTCTTGGCCAGATCATTTACCTCGCCAAAACCATAATTGCGATCAAAATCGCAAAAATACCCGTCGAAAGTGCAACCCGTATCGAAGATCAACACATCCTCAGTGCTCAGCCGGCGCCCTGCAGGAGGCGAAATAATATCGTCGTAGCCATGTTGCCCGGCGCCGCCCACTAGGTAAGACACCGTATCGACACCGGCGTGTAGGCACTCGATCGTAAAGCGCCTAAACAGGTCAGCGTCACTCATACCGACCTCCGCAAAAGTGAATAAACGGTCGAAGACGTCTGATACGCACTCGGCGACATATCGAATCTTGTCGATCTCTGCCTCGGACTTCAACATTCGCACAGCCTGAACCGCAGGTGTCGCATCTAGCACGCACAAGTCAGCCACACTCCCCCTGAGTCGATCCATGAGGGACTCAAAGTCATTCATGGGCATCCGGATCTGTGTCTCGCGGCCTTTGTTCAGCCCCAACGTGCACGACTGAGATTGAGCCAACACCTCCAGCACGGTTTCCGCCAATAAAGAGACTCCATCATCGGTGGCATGGGGAGACGCCCAGCTCCGTATATCGGTCATGAACTCGCTCTTCATCGCATTCACCCCGATTTCGGGAATGACCGCAATGGGCGAACCAGCGACGGGAATGACGACGAACCACGGGCGCGTAGGGCTTTGCCAGAATTGGCTCAAAAAGCCCGTAAAATAAAAAATATCGCTCTCGGTGGTGAGCAGCAATGCACCCATGCGCTGCGACGCCATCTGAGACTGAACCGCTGCGAGTCGCGCCGCAAATTCATCACGACTAAAACCCCTTGAAGGCACCTTCGACATACCGGCTCCTGCCAACCACTACAAAGAGAAAGGAATTCCCGACGATCGCGCTAAATCCCACGCGAGCACTTTATTACTCGACAGTGCCGGGACCCCACTCTCGGCAGTGATTTTGTCTAAGACACTGGCGCACTTCATATTGGTGCAGGCGATAAAAATAGCGTCAATGGATTGCCCCGCCTCTGCAGCGAGTGCCATCGCCGTGTCATAAATCGACTCCGGCGCAATACGGCCCACATACTCATCATGCTCCTCATCAAAACTCACCGCATGCGATACGGTAAATCCACCTGCCTCAATATGGTCGATCATGCTCTGACAGACCTGCTTAGAGTAAGGGCCAATGTAGCCAATCTTCTTTGCACCCAGCTGCTCAAACGCCAGCAGTGCCGCTTGCATCGGATTACTGACATAGTCACAGGGGCGCTCGCTGTTAATGAGCTCACTCACACGTGCCGAACCAATTTGCATCGCACCAGAAGTGCAGGCATAGCCCATCGCGTCAAACGAGTGGGTCAATGGAAACAGCGCAGCGGCTTGCTTGAGGTGGCGCGCCATATCCGCGAGCGTTTCAGCGGTGACCTCGTTTTCGAAAGGGATACGATTCACCAGCAGGCTCATCCTCGCGTCGGCAAAGTAAAACCGAAATTCATCCTCGATCGTCACATCAGATTGCAGCACAATCATGCCCAATTGAATCAGATCACCCGCTGGAATTAACTCGTAGTCAGCTGTTTTCATAGCGCGCCTGCGATGATGTTGTCATACATCTCAGCGTCGGTATTGCCCTCTGTACCGATCACCAGAACCCGAGACTCGCTGTCGATGCTCATGTCATGGGCAAGCGCTGGATCTTGTTGGATCGCAAACAAAGCAATGAGACCAGACGCCGAGCACTCTCCCCCGATGACGCTCGGCCTCTCACCGTCACTGGGGTTGGCTAACCAGCGCACCATCGTACCGACCCCTGCGTCAGGAATGGTGAGGGCATGTGAGGCCCCTTTTTGAATGAGCGGCCACGCAAGCAAAGAGACCTCGCCACAAGAGAGCCCTGCCATAACCGTCTCTTCGACAATGTTGACCAAATGAATCTCGTCCCGATTCAGACTTTGATAGACGCAGTCTGATCGGTCGGACTCCACCATAATAATGGTGGGAAGCTGAGCACCCCAGTGATGCCACATTGACGCAATCAACGCGCCCGCCATCGCGCCGCAACCCGCCTGAAGAATGACATGGCTCGGTATCTCCCCATCGAGTTGATCCATCATCTCAAAGGTCATCACCGAGTAACCCGCCATGATCATCTTGGGGATATCGCGATACCCCTCCCAAGACGTATCGGACACAGTCTGCCAGCCGTGTAACGCGGCCTGCTCGTTACAGGCTGCGATGGAATCATCATAATTGCCCTCGACACGGTGAATCACTGCCCCCAGCGAGGCGATCGCTTGGGCGCGCGCCTCACTGACATTCGCGTGAAGAAACACATGGCATTCGGCACCGCATAAGCCCGCCCCCCAGGCGACCGCCCGGCCATGATTGCCATCGGTCGCAGTACAGACCACCAAATCACCACCGGATAAGTCTTGCGACAGGCACTCTATCGCGTAAGAGCCGCCCAGCGCCTTAAAAGACCCCAGACCGAAACGACTCGATTCGTCTTTGTAATAGACCTTGTTAACACCCGCCGCTGCCGCAATATCCGTCATACTGATCAGCGACGTCGCCTGATAGGCCGGCCACTGGCGAATCGTTGAATAGGCACTGGCGCAGTCGTCTACTGAGAACAGGGCGCCCACAATCGCGCCTAGCTCATGACTCTGCTCGGCGTTATGAAAATGATTGGTATAGAAATAGGGGCCAGTCACGATCGCCAGCTCAAGAAGACAGCTGCTGCTGAACGAGATTAATCCAGAACCGCACGCCAGTAACTAATATCTCATCGTTAAAGTCGTAATGCGGATT